>Ga0079997_118703_pt1:0-5000 | contig 149739 bp, 142 predicted proteins | sample PerSpoCPS_CMetaG_FD_69200 | JGI IMG/M metagenome (GOLD analysis project Ga0079997, IMG submission 69200) | Archaeal communities from Yellowstone National Park, Wyoming, USA - Perpetual Spouter C (PS_C) MetaG (SPADES assembly) (version 2) | ecosystem: Environmental > Aquatic > Thermal...
GGCTGCCCTCCCACGTGAAGGGGGTAGTGGTGGTAGGGGGAGCTTCTAGGCAAGCGGGTGCTCCTGGGCCCCTCCCTGGGCCCTCCCTACAGCGACGAGCGGCGGCTGGCGGAGCGGTGGCCGCAGTGGCAAGGGAGCAAGGGTTGGGGTGAGGGCCTCTGGTTCGTGGCCGATGCCCTCTACGGCATGGGCAGGGAGGTGCTCTCCCAGGTGCGCCGCCTGGGCTGGCGGGCGGTGGTGGCGGTGGGGGAAGGGGTGTGGCGAGGGGTGAAGAGGGAGGAGAAGCAGTGGGCCCAGAGGCCCTGGCAGAAGCACCGGGACATCTACCGGCGCCGCTACCTGGTGGAGTCGTGGCTGCACAGCGCTCTCTTTTCGACCGAGTGTGATGCCCTGTTGGGCGAACCGGTGCCCATTTCCCCTTTGCTGCTCCTAAAGGCAAGGACAGCGAGAGGTCTATCGGCCCATCATGCGGCCCTCCATCATGCCATCACCCATCATGCTTGCCATCATTCCTGCCATCATGTCGCGCATCATCTGGTCCATCACCGGCTGCATTTCCTTCATGTGCTCTGCGCAGAGCCAGAGCAATTCGTCCAGGGCTGCCCCTTGCGCCCTATTCAGCGAACCCGGTTGTAGAGACGGTTGAGAAGCGAGCTTCACCTGCTGAGTCGGAGATATCGTGTCTCTGGCAGCTGTTGCACGAGAGGAGCCACCGTCATCTGCCAAGAAAGCCCAGGCGCCGTACGCGGCTAGCAGTAAAAGAACTACGGCCCCCTGTAACAGCCACGGCTCTTAGGGTGAATCTTATGTCTGGTCCTCCTCTGATGACCGCGCAGCGACTATGAGCGGCTCTTTTTCAGAACTCACGCGCACATCCGTCGGGACGCTCCCGTCGGCACTAGCCTGGACCTGTGCTCTGAGAGCCTGAAGCTCTCGCTCCAAGCGAGCCACTTTCTCCCTCAGCTTGCCCTCTTCAGCTTGGGCTACTGGCTGCTGGTGCTGCTCCGCGTGGCCGCCCATGCAGCTCATCGAAAGCCCTTTCTTCTTGCCGGTGGCGCGAGCCCATAGCCAGACGCCGACACCCATGCTGGCCATCATCAGCGGGCACGCGAGAACCGACAGCGCTAGGGGTATAAACGGCAGCAGGTTGTCCATGGCGTCCTCCACCATTGATGGGCCGAAAAGGATCTTACTCCGCTACAACGTGTACCGTCAACTCGTCGGGGGCTTGTCTTGCAAATCAGTAGCTGCAGCGGGCGGGTGGAGGGCTAAAGGGCCAGGGTCGTAACAAGCCCATTAAAAGGCACAGCAGCAGCGGCAAGACCCCTGACCACGGCCTCCAGGTAGGCCCGCTTCTGGGCCATGGAGGGGAGCATCTCCTGGAGGTAGCCACCGGCGAGCCTGGTCTTAATGGCCCCGGAGACGCCCGCCACCACCCCCCGCAACTGGTAGAGGGAGGGATGGAAGTGCCTCCTGCCCAAGAGCCGCCTCTCCTCCCTCGGCCCCCCTTGAGGGGGATGTGCGCCACAAGCCCCTTCTGGGCCGCCAGTTGCCGCAGGGAGATGGCATCGAAGCCGGCGTCGGCAAGGAGTTGGCCTCGGGCCCTTACTCCTGCCAGAGCCAGGAGCCTCAGGCGGACATGCGAGGCGTAGGCAGGGCCCACCGCCACCCCCTCCAGGGCCAGGAGCCTCCCCCGCCGGCGATAGCACACCAGGCAGAGGAGGCGGCTGTGGCCCCGCACCTGCCTCTGCTCACACCCCCGCCGCCACCTGAGCCGCTGCCCCTTGCTACGGTGGGCCAGCCCCGTGTTGTCCATGAGCAGCAGCGTCTCCTCCCGGGGGAGGAGGGGCTGAAGCCCCTCCCTGAGCCTCTCCAAAAGGCCCCAAAGCTCCTCCCCTACCCCCTTGGCCAAGCGGTGCAGGGACTTTCAAGCAGGGGCAAGGACCGGTCAGGGAAGAGCTCCCGGTAAAGCGCCACGATGTGGCGGTAAGAGGAGGGCCCGATACAGGTCCCAGCCGTAGACCCAGGGGTGGCCCCGCTGGCGCTGTGGCCCCCGCCCCCGGTAATGGGCCTCGGCCAGCTGGAGACAGGCCAGAAACGCCTGCCGTAGCCTACCACTACCTTTCGCCATGGCATACGAAGCCTATCTCCAGCCCTTTTACAAGGCAAGCCCAGCTGGTGTTGGCTTACATCGCTGCTTGGCGTTATAATGTAAGCGCCATGGGCAGGACCCAGATAATACTCACCGACGAGCAGCTGGCGGCGCTGCGTCGCCTGGCAGCCGAGCAAGGGGTCTCTCTCGCTGAGATGGTGCGGCGGGCGGTGGCCCGCTACCTCGAGTGTGGGCAGGGTGGCAAGGGTCGGGCGCGGCAGCGCGCCCTATCGGTGGTCGGTCGCTTCGCCTCCGGCTGCGGCGACGTCGCCGCCGAGCACGACCGTTATCTGGCCGAGGGCTGAGTTGGCCATCTTCGTGGACACCTCCGGCCTCTACGCCGTTCTCGACCGGGACGACCACTGGCATACAGCCGCAGCCGCGACCTGGCGGCAGCTCATGGAGGGGGAGGAGCCGCTGGTCACCCACAACTACGTGCTGGTGGAGACGCTGGCGCTGATGCAGCGGCGGCTGGGCATGGCGGCCGTGCGAGCGGTAGTGGAGGAGGTCATCCCCGTGCTGGAGGTGGCCTTCGTCGACGAGCGCCTGCATGAGCTGGCGCTGGCCTCTCTCGTGGCCGCTGGGCAGAGGCAGCTGAGCCTGGTGGACTGGACCAGCTTCCTGTTCATGCGGCGGGAGGGCATCGAGGTGGCCTTTGCTGTGGACCAGGACTTCGTGGCCCAGGGCTTCAGAGTGACGCCTGGGTGACCGTAACTTTGGCGGTTGATACAGGGCGCCAAAGAGGCCAGCTGCTCCCTACACTGGTGCTGATTCGCCGCGGCCAGGGCAACACGTCCGAGCGTGACCGATCTGGTTCTGACGCTCTCCTCGTTCGAGACCATACCATGGGTCTGGGCCAGGGCTTATGCCGGGGGAGGTAGGGGGGATGTCTCAGGGTAGGTGAGGCGCCCAAGACCATGGAGGAGTGGAGGTTAGGGTGGTATGACCCCGCCTCTGGCGTCAATGCGCTGCTGCTCAACCTCGCAGCGCAGGCCATAGGCCGCTTTTGCATCTGGGCCAAGGCCATGCGGGGCATAAAGTCCTGGGCGGGCCTGGAGGCGGCGCCAGCCTCCCCCACCTCAAGGTGGCCTAGAGGCGTCCAGGCCCATACCAGGTCTAGGGCGCCAGCGTTCACCCTTTCCCTCCCCAAAATCGCCAACCGTACATGTGACAGTCACGTCCTGACCCCCAGGAGCCCTCAGGAGGCTTGTCAGATGCTCTCGGAGGAGGGGGCCTGGCCCCTGGCCGGGGGCACCGACCTCCTGCCCAACATGAAGCGGCAGCAGATGCACCCCAAGACCCTGGTTGGGCTGCGGCGCCTGCGGGAGCTACGGGGTCTGGGGGGCGACCCCAGGCAGGGGGTTACTATCGGGGCAGCGGCGACCCTGGCCGAGGTCAGCAGCCACCCGGCAATCCTTGCTGGCTATCCGGCCCTGGCCCGGGTCGCCGGCCTGGTGGCCACCCCTATCATCCGCAATATGGGGACCATCGGCGGCAACCTCTGCCTGGACACCCGCTGCAACTATTACAACCAGACCTTCCCCTGGCGCCAGGCCCTGGGCTTCTGCCTGAAGGAGGCCGGGGAGATATGCCAGGTGGCCCCTGGCAACGACCGCTGCTGGGCCGTCTCCTCCTCGGATACGCCCCCGGTGGCCGTAGCCCTGGGGGCCAAGCTGCGGCTGGTCAGCCGCCGGGGCGAGAGGCTGCTGGAGGCCCAAGAGTTCTACCGGGAGGATGGCATCGAATACCTGAACAAGGCCCCCGATGAAATAGTAACGGAGGTCCTCCTGCCCCCCGCCGATGGCCTTAAGAGCACCTACAGGAAGCTGCGGCGCCGGGGCTCCTTCGACTTCCCCATCCTAGGGGTGGCCGTGGCCCTACGCTGGGAGGATGGCGCCTGTCGAGATGTGCGTATCGTCCTGGGGGCTGTGGCCTCGGCACCCCTCAGGGCCCGGGGGGCCGAGGAGGCCCTGGAGGGCCATCCCCTGACCGCTGAGATCATCCAGGAGGCCGCCAAGCGGGCCTACAGGCTGGCCAAGCCCCTGGATAACACCGACCTGGTCCACTACTACCGGAAGCAGATGATCCGGGTCTACGTGGCCGAGGCCCTGGCGGAGCTAGCGGGCCTCCCCCCTCCGTAAAACAAGGGCCATAAGGGGTCGGCCCTCCTTCAAGACCTGGCTTGGCTCTAGCAGCCGACCGCCTTGAAGCCCTATTGGATCCCGGCCACCTCGATGGCTATGGGCATCGGATTGGCGATCATGTAGACGCCGGGGGCGCAGCGTTTGGCCCGCTCACCGATCTCCAGCAGGGCGGCCAGGGTCTGGGGGTCGTTGGGCCTGGCCTCGATCCTCACCCGCAAGGGGCCCGCCGGGGGTAGCTCCTCGTTCTCGGTCAGGAGGCGGGTGAAGTTCACGTCCGTCTCCACCGTTACCGCCACCTCCTCCAGGTCCAGGCCCCGCTGGGCCCCCAGGAGGAGGATAGCGCCGGCGAGGCAGGTGGCCATGCCGAAAAGCTCCTGCTGGACGGGCAGGGGCTTGTGGGGGGTTTGGCCAGGCCCGAAGAAGACCCCCGGCAGGTCCGCCTCCATGACAAACTTCTCCCCGGTGGAGAGGCGGGTAGGGCCCTGAAAGCTGGGGCTTCCCATCTCCCGCTTCCAAAGGGCCCGGGCCCGGGTCAGGAGGGTTACCTCCTGAGGGTTGGCCCGGGCCCGGGCGGCGTAGTTGCCCAGGGTCTCCAGGTCGATGCAGTTGAGCTGGACGGTTACCTTCTCGGCCATCTTTCCCCTCCTGATGCTATTCGCCGTGTGGGGGCGCCACGTGCGGCTTTCGCCTCCAGACCTTTTCAG
>Ga0079997_118703_pt1:10000-149739 | contig 149739 bp, 142 predicted proteins | sample PerSpoCPS_CMetaG_FD_69200 | JGI IMG/M metagenome (GOLD analysis project Ga0079997, IMG submission 69200) | Archaeal communities from Yellowstone National Park, Wyoming, USA - Perpetual Spouter C (PS_C) MetaG (SPADES assembly) (version 2) | ecosystem: Environmental > Aquatic >...
ATATGCCCCCACCGGGCAGCCCCGTCTGCTCCCCCAGCACGTAGGAAGTCACCAGGGCCGCCCCAATGGTGATGGCCGTGGCCGCTGTGGTCTCAAACCCCACCGCCGTCCCCACCACGATGTTGGTAGCGGTGCCCGTCAGGCATGCCCGCACTATCTCCCGCACCGGCCGCCAGCTGCCAGAGGTGTAGTACTGGGTGATGTATACGAAAACGATGCTGGTGATGATACCCACCACCCCGGCGGCGAAGAACCATGCCCAGTGCTCCCCCATGGTCAGGTTAGTGGCCAGGGCCATGAACCCTACACACAGCGCCACGATGAGCCAATACCCATAGTTGAGGGGGGTCATGGGGTCCTGACCCTCCCGGGCAAAGAAGGGGACGGATATGACCCCCACCATGGTGGCCAGCAGACCAAACGCCCGCACGATGAGGGGGAAGAGGATCCACTCCTCCTGGCCGGTGAGGGCAAAGATGGCCACCCCCAAGATCATGGCACCGATGTTCTCCGCCGCCGTGGACTCGAACAGGTCGGCGCCACGACCGGCGCAGTCGCCCACGTTGTCACCTACCAGGTCAGCCACCACCGCAGCATTGCGCGGATCGTCCTCGGGGATGCCCGCCTCTATCTTCCCTACCAGGTCGGCGCCCATGTCGGCCGCCTTGGTGTAGATACCACCGCCCAGCTGGGCGAAGAGGGCCACAAAGCTGGCCCCAAACCCGAAGCCTACGATGAGGAAGGGTGCCTTATCTATGGGATGGCCCAGAACGCGGGAATACAGCCCAAAGATGCCCGCCACCCCCAGCAGGCTCAGGGCCACGATGAGGAACCCCGATACAGCACCCCCGCGCAGGGCCACAGCGATGGCCTCCCGCAGGCTGCGGGTGGCCGCCGAGGCGCACCGCACGTTGGCCCGCACCGCCACATACATGCCCGTAAACCCCGAGAGGGCGGAACAAAAAGCGCCGATGAGGAAGGCCACGGCCGTGAGGATGCCCAGCTCCACATCCTCATCGAAGTAGCCCACCAAGAAGCCCACCACCGCTGCCACCACGAAGGCCAGCATGGCGATGGTGGTATATTGGCGACGCATGAAGGCGTTGGCCCCTTCCAAGATCATGCCCGCCACTTCCCGCATGACCGGTGTGCCCTGGTCCCGTCGTAGCACATCCCAAGCCAGCCAGAGAGCAAACAGCACCCCAAGGATGCCCGCCGCAGGCACTACCCAGACAAGACCCATCTCTGATTACCTCCCTCCGAGCATGGGGACAGGAGATCTACTAGCGCTGCGTCGCAGCCGATAGACGCTCCTGTCGCCTCTTTAGCTTGGCCTTCTTCATCTTCTTGTGATGCTTCTTCCGAACCACCTTCTTGGGCTTGTTCATGGCCCCCTGTTTCGCCCAACGTCGATGGAACCGGCTGATATTATAGGATTAAGATAGCGCCTCAGCCAAGGGTGGTGCCCCCGGCGGGATTCGAACCCGCGATTTCCACCTTGAAAGGGTGGCGTCCTGGGCCTCTAGACGACGGGGGCCCCGATGCACCATTCTAGGCCATGCAGTTCCCTCCGCCAAGGCTATGGACGATGTCGTGGTAGGGTGCTGCGGCTGGCCGGAGGCCCGCCAACGCTACTTCTCCCACCTGGGAGCGGTGGAGCTCCAGGACACCTTTTACGACCCCCCTTCTCCCCAGCGGGCCAGCCGACTGCGCCAGGAGGCGCCTCCTGGCTTCGTGGTGACTATGAAGGCCTGGCAGCTCATCACCCACCCGCCCACCAGCCCCACCTACCGCCGCCTGCGCCGTGGCCTGCCCGCCGAGGCGAGGGAGGAGGCAGGGCTTTTCCGCCCTACGGCCACGGTGAGGTGGGCCTGGCAAGAGACGTTGGCCGTGGCCCGGGCGGTGGGGGCCATGGCCATCGTCTTCCAGTGCCCGCCCAGCTTCCGTCCTACCCCAGAGAACAAGGGTCACCTCCAGGACTTCTTCCAGCAGGTGGAGAGGGAAGGGCGCATCTTGGCCTGGGAGCCACGGGGCCCCTGGCCCCCTGAGGAGGTGATGGCTCTATGTCGGGAGCTGGGGCTGGTGCATTGCGTGGACCCTCTGGCTCAGGGGCTGCCCCTATGGGGAGAGGCAGCCTATCTCCGTCTCCACGGGCGCGGCGGATATCGCTATCGGTACTCCGACCGGGAGTTGGCGGAGCTGGCGCAGATCTGCGAGCGTCTGTTGGCGCAGGGCCGGCGCCCGGTATTGGTCATGTTCAACAACACCAATATGCTGGAAGACGCCCTGCGCTTCCAGGCAATGTTGGGCTAGCGGGTGGGCGTAGCCCCGGCAGGGACTGGGCTGGCCTCCCTGCCCGATGAGGAGGTGGGGGTCGAGGAAGGCGTGGGCTGGGGTGTCGCCTCGGGCGTTGACGTGGGGGTGGGCGTCGCCTGGGGTGTCGCCTCGGGGGTTGGCGTGGGGGACGGCCCCGGCTCACCACCCAGCACTTCGACGAAGGTGGCCTTTACACTACCATTGGCCTGGAGCTCCCCCCATACCTCCACCAAGGAGCCAGGAGCCGGCTTGCCGCTTACCTTGGTCTCCTTCGTCACCAGGATGACGGTGCCGTCCACCGTCCACCGCCCCTCCTCGATGCGGGAGACGACGCCCCGCACGTGGGCCATGCCGGTGCTCTCGGGCCCGGCGATGACTACTACATCGGTGGCCTTCACTGTGCCCCCCTCCTCCACCGCCTTTATACGTAGGATGGACCCGGGCTCAGGCCTGGGGGCCTGGGGTGGGGGCTGCACCTGCACGCCCCCCACGTTCCAGCTCCTTCCCTCCACCCCTTGAAGGACCCCCTGTACAGCCACCACCCGCGGCAGGGGAGCTTGAGGTTCCAGCACGAGGATGCGCTCCGCCACCAGGACTTCGCCCTGCTGGCGGGCTATCACCCGCACCCTGACCCCTTTGCGCAAGGCGCCGCCCTCGGCCATCACCATGGTGGTGGGCAGGACACGGAAGACATGCCCTCCCACCCGCCAGGTGACAGCGCCTTGGGAGGAGGAGAGGTCTTCATCAGCTGCCCCCTCAATGATGATGGTGGCCGCCATGTCCAAGGGGGTGAGAGGCCGCAGCTCGGCGGCCACCAGGCCCCCCTGGTTCATGTAGGCCCGCACCTGCACCAAGTCGCCCACTTGGATGCCCTGGGCCATGTCCGCCTGGAAGAGGCGGATGCGCTGGCCTTCCACCACCAGTTGGTCGCCCTGCACGTCTTCCACTACCCCCTGGAGCACCACCTCCACCCCTGGCAGGGCCAAGGAGGTTACGGTGAGGGCCCGCAGCCGGCCGTTGGCCCCCACGCCGGCCAAGACGCGTACCACTTTCCCCTCCGCCAGCCCTTCGCCGGCGACGATGGTGGCCTCGTCCACCCATACCTCCTGCTGCCCCACCCGCCAGAGGCGGGGGTTCTCAGTGCGCCGCCCCACCCCCTCCAGGAAGACAACGCCCCCGGCCACCTCCTCCAGCCGCACAAACACCCCCTGCCCCATGAGGCGCAAGCGGGCGTTGTGGATGGTGATCAAGGTGGCCACATAATCATCATAGGCGTCCGAGCGTAGACGCGGCCCCACGCGGAGGATGAGATCCCCGAGCCGCTGGCTCACCTCCAGGGCCCGCTGGGCCTCCTCACCCCCCGTCTTGGCCAAGATGCTGGACGCGCGGCTCAAGGAGGAGCGTATGGCAGATAGGGCGATGCCAGGCACCTCCTTCCCCTGGTCCAGCAGCTTTTGCACCTCCCTCTGACGGGCCTCGGCCTGGTCCAGCAGCAGGGCCGCCTTGGCGTCATCGTCCCAGGTGATGAAGACCTGGGCCTCCGCCATGGCCAGCTTGGCGCGGTAAAGGGGGCTGTCGGGGAGGCTCCGGGAGGCAGCTAGGGCGGTCAGCGCCAGGCCTGAGACGATGACCACGGCCAGGGAGGCGGCCATGGCTAGGGGGGAGAGCCAACGCCACGGCTGCCGGCGCCGGCCCGACTGCAGGCGCGCCACCTGCTGGCTGAACCGTCTCCAAGCTCGGGCCCGCGCCTCGGGGGGCGGCAGGTGGCCCCCCAACGCCCGCAGTTGGAGGAGGGTCTCCAGAAGGGGCCTCAGCTCCTTCGCTAAGTGAGGATACCGCTGCAGACAGCCCTCCAGGTCCTCACCCCTTCGCAGGGCCCGCTGGCAGTCCTCCAAGGCCTGCCACAGCTCGTCCCTCACCCTTCCCCCTCCTGCTGCAAGATGCGCTTTAGGGCCTGCAACGCCCGGTACTGGAGGGACTTGATGGCCCCCTCCCGACGGCCCAACACTTTGGCGATGGTCCGGTTGTCCAGCCCCTGCACGAACTTGAGGATGACCACCTGCCGCTGCTCATCCGTCAGCTGGGCGAGAGCGCGGCGAAGCTTCTCATAGCTCTCAGACATCTCGGCGCGGGCCGCCGGGCTGGGGTCTTGAGCCTGGGCCTCCGCCACCGTATCCAGCCTCACCTCCACGCGCCGCCCCCGCCGGCGGCGGTGGTCGATGAGGCAGTTTCGGGCGATGCGGAACACCCACGCCGAGAAGGGGACGCCCCGAAACTTGTACCGGGGCAAAGCCTCCAGCATCTTGAGCATGGTCTCGGAGGCGATGTCCTCGGCCTGTTGGGCATCGCCTAGCTGAAGGAGGATGTAAGAGTATACGCGGGGATAGTAGCATTCATACAGCCAGGCCAGGGCCCGCTGGTCAAGCCTCTGGGCCCTCTGGACAATCTCCCTCTCCTGGCGCTCGGCACTGTCCAGGGCCCCTTCAGAGATGATTCGGTCTAGAGGCTCGGCCAAGGCTATCGCCAACATCCCCAGCGTCTCCCCATATAGGAGAACGCAAGGGAACAACGAAAGGTTTCGCCATCTTGGCTCATCTTCAGCCCTCCAGGGAGGAGAGCCCCAACAAGCGGCGGCGCATCTCCTCGTAGCGCTCCTTGGCCCTTGCCTCCCGGCTGATGAGGGCCTTCAGGCGGGGAGGGTCCAGCGCCTGTCCCTCTAGCAAGGCGCGGTGCAGCGCCTGCAAGTGCCGCTGCCACTCTTGGTAGGCCTCCAGGTAAAGGCGCTTGGTCTCCTCGTCCCTCACCTGTCGCTCCTTCCCGAAGGGGTCTCCTCCAGGGCGCCACCGATGACCACATCGATGAGGCGGGGCTCAGACGCGGCCTGGGCCTCGCGAACCGCCGGCCCCACCTCCTCCGGATCCTCGATCCTCACCCCCTTAACACCGAAGGCCTGGGCGATGCGGGAGAAGTCCAGATGAGGCTCCACCAGGTCCATACCCAAGAAGGGACGCTCGCGCGCCCCCTCCCCCAAATACTCCAGCATGTTGAGCTTGAGGATGCGATAGCTGGCGTTGTTGGCGATGACCCATGTGACCGGTATGCGATGGTGAGCAGCCGTCCATAGGGCCTGGATGGTGTAAAGGGCCGAGCCATCGCCCACCACTGCTAGCACCGGCCTGCTGGGCTCCGCCAGCTTGAGGCCTAGCGGCGCCGGCATGCCCATCCCCAGGCCGCCACCAGCGGCCCGGAAGTGCTGGCCAGGGGCGAGACGCAAATATCGCATGAGGTGCCCGGCCACCGTCACCGATTCGTCATAGAGCAGGGTGTCCGGGTGGAGGGCGTGAGCGAGCTCATAGGCGAAGCGGGCAGGGGTCATGGGGCGCTGGCCCCAATGAGCTCTCGCCGCCTCTAGGGCCATCTTCCACGCGGTCTCTCTGGCGCGAGCTAGGGCCTCCCGCCGGTGCTGGGCCCGTTGGCGGACCTGGGGCGTCAGGAGAGGCTCCAGGGCCTCCGCTATCTCCCGCAAGGCCTGGCGGGGATGGGCCATCATGGGGACGGCTGTGGGCCAAGTCTTGCCCAGCTCCCAGGGAGAGACGTCGATGTGGACGACGCGACACCCTGCCGGGAGGGGATCTTCCGGCATGGGGAGGAGGGACGGGAAGAGGGGCGTGCCCACGGCCACCAGGACGTCCACCTCCGCCAACTGGGCCTTGAGGGCTGGGAAGGACACCACGTTGAGAGGGCCGGCGTACATGGGGTTCTCAGGCGAGATGGGCACCCTGCTGCTAAAGGCCACGTATATAGGGGCCCCCACCATAAGGGCAAGACGGGTGAGCTCCTCATCCATCCCCATGCACCAGTCGCCGGCCACGATGGCTGGGGCCTGGGCCTGGGCAAGGAGCTCCGCCGCCAGGGCCACCGCCTCCTTCTGGGGCCGCACCTCGCCATACGTTTTGGGTGGGGAGAACACAGGGGCATCGGCCTCCTCATCCATGACATCGGTAGGCACGGCCACCAGGACAGGCCCTGGCGGAGGGTCGGCAGCCACCTTGAAGGCCCGTCGCAGGGCCAAAGGGAGCTCGGAGGCCCGGGGCACCTCCACCGCCCACTTCACCAGGGGCCGGGCCATGGAGAGGAGGTCGCCGTAGAGGATGGGCTCCTGCAGGCCGCCGCGGGTGGCGTGCTGACCGGCGTAGATGACCATGGGGGCACGGGTGCGCCAGGCGTTATACAGCATGCCCATGGCATTGCCCAGCCCCACCGTGATGTGCAGCTGTACAAAGGCCGGCACAGGCGACAGACGGGAATAGCCATCGGCCATGGCCAGGGCCACAGCCTCCTGCAGGGCCAACACATACTCCAGCTGGGGATAATCGTTGAGGGCGTCCATGAACGCCTGCTCGGTGGTACCCGGGTTGCCGAACACGTATCGCACCCCCGCGGCCACCAGCTGCTCCAGCATGAGATGACGTCCGGCGCGACCCATATGGCCCCCTCGGCCTTCTCAGATTAGCGCCCTCCAGCGGGTCTGTCACCAGGGGAACGGAGGGGGGTCAGGAAACGATAATTGGTGGCGCCTGCGGGATTCGAACCCGCGATCTCCGCCTTGAGAGGGCGGTGTCCTGGGCCGCTAGACGAAGGCGCCACCCAGGGCTATGCCCTGCCAAGCCCATGTTACGAAGGGCACTACCCACTCGTCAAGGCAGAATCATCTTGCGCTCACCCTCTTGTCCCCTTATACTTAGGGCGAATTAGGCAGAGGCCCCGCTATGGCAGGCATCCTGACAGCAGCCGCCTATGTCCCCTTCTTCACCATAGAACGGGCGGAGATGGGCAGGTCTTGGGGCATACCATCCCTCCCCGGGGTAAGGGCGGTGGCCAACAGTGACGAGGACAGCATCACCATGGCGGTGGAGGCAGGGCTATTGGCCCTGCGGGGGCGCAGTCCAGAGGGGATCGATGCCCTTTACTTCGCCACCACCACCCCTCCCTATGCTGAGAGGCAGTGCGCCCCCATCATCGCCGCTGCCTTGGACCTGCCCCGCCAAACGGTGACGGCTGACTTCACCGGCACCACCAGGGCAGCCACCCTGGCCCTCAAGGCCGCCATAGATGCCGTGCATAGTGGGGCCGCTCGCCAGGCCATGGTGGTGGCCGCCGACATGCGCCCTGGCGAGCCCCAAACCGCCTGGGAGCAGCTCATGGGCGATGCGGGGGCAGCGGTCATTGTGGCCGCCCACGCCCCAGCCACCATCCGCGCCTTCACTAGCCTAATAGGGGCGCCCTTGGGCCCCTGGCGCCGCCCCCAGGACCGGTTCGTCCGCTCCTTCGACCCCAGAGTGGAAACGGAGTACGGTTACGTCCGTACCACGGTAGAGGCAGCCAGGGGGGCGCTGGATAGGGCCGGCCTCTCCCCCCAGCAGGTGTCCAGGGCTATCCTGTACACTCCCGATCTGCGCAGCCCCCTGGAGGTAGCCCACCGCCTAGGCCTGGAGCGCCGCCAGCTCCAGGACCCCCTCATGACGACGGTGGGCAACGCCGGCGCTGCCCACGTGCTGCTGGTCCTGGCTGCCGCCCTGGAGGAGGCCCAGGCAGGGGAGCAACTGCTGGTGGCCAACTACGGCGACGGGGCGGACGCCTTCGTCGTCTCTCTGGAGGGGGAGGTGCAGCGGCCGCCCGACAGGCCCACATTAGCCCAACTTCTGGCCCTGCGGCGCCCCCTGCCCAACTATGGAGCCTATGCCGCCCTCCGCAACCTGGCTGGAAGGGAAGGGCCCACGGCCTCTGCCTCGCCCGTCACCTATTGGCGGGACGTGGCCATGGAGCTGCGTTGGCACGGGGCGCGGTGCCGGGCCTGTGGCCTAGTCCAGTTCCCCATACCCCGCGTCTGCCGCAGCTGCGGCGCCCGCGACCAGCTGGAGGAGGCTCCTTTATCCCACCGGGGCACTATCTACACCTTCACCCTGGACCACCTATACGCCGGCGAATATCTGGACACCCCCGTGCCACGCGTGGTGGTGGATCTGGAGGGAGGGGGACGGGTCTTCCTGGAGATGACCGACTGCGATCCCAAGGAGGTGACGTGGGGAATGGAGGTGGAGACCACCTTCCGCTGCCTACACGAGTGGGGAGGGTACCACAACTATTACTGGCGGGCCCGCCCCCTGCGCACCCATACGCCAAGGAGGTGAGGCGAGATGACAGGCATCCGCGACCGAGTGGCTATCATTGGCGTCGGCTGCACCAAGTTCGGGGAGCTGTGGGAGAAGGACCAAGAGGACCTGCTGGTGGAGGCAGCCCACGAAGCCCTAGAGGACGCGGGCCTCTCCCCGCAGGACATAGACGCCATATGGGTGAGCACCTTCTATGACTTCACGGGGCAATCGGGCGGCACGGCCACCGAGCCTCTGGCCCTCTTCGGCAAGCCGGCCACCAGGGTGGAGAACTTCTGCGCCTCAGGGATGGACGCCTTCCGCAACGCCTGCTTCGCCGTGGCCGCCGGCGCGTATGATATAGTCTTGGTTTGCGGGGTGGAGAAGCTTTTGGACCAGGGCTCCCGCGGCCTGCCCATCGAGGCGTTTCACCCCAGCTTCCTGGCAGCCAGCGCTCCTGGCATCTTCGCCCTGGCCGCCTCCCGCGCCTTCTACGAGTGGGGATGGACCAAGGAGGACCTGGCGCGGGTGGCGGTCAAGAACCACCGCAACGGCGCCGCCCACCCCAAGGCCCATTTCCGGCGGCCAGTCACGGTGGAGGATGTCCTCAACGCCCCCATGATCGCCTGGCCCCTGGGGCGGCTGGACTGCTGCGCCGTCTCCGATGGAGCGGCGGCGGTGATCATCACCCGTCCTGAGATCGCCAAGGATACGCGGCATAAGGACGATTACGTGCTAGTTAAGGCCAACGCCCTCGCTGTAGAATCCATTCAGCCCTATTACCGCAGCGGGTATGACTGGTTGGGCTTCCCAGCCACCAGGGCAGCAGCCAAGATGGCCTACGAGGAGGCGGGGATCCGCAACCCCCGCAAAGAGATCAGCTTCGCCGAGGTGCACGACTGCTTCACCAGCACCGAGCTGTTCAACATCGGCGACCTCTTCCTGGTGGACGACCCTAAAGATGCCCCCAAGTTCGTGGCCGACGGGCTGGCGGACATCGAGGGGGAGGTACCCATCAACCCCTCAGGTGGCCTCAAGTGCTTTGGCCACCCCATCGGGGCCACCGGCTGCCGCATGATATACGAGGTGACCAAGCAGCTGCAAGGACGGGCCGATGGCCTGCAGGTGCGCAACCCCCGCCTGGGCCTTGCTCATAACCTGGGTGGCCCTGGGGCGGTGGCCTCGGTGACCATCCTGGCCCGCCGCGACTAGGCGGGTAGCGGTGCAGGGACGGCGAGACGGTGGGGGAGTCCCCCCACCCTCTCCCATTGGGTGGCGTCCTCCTGGCGCCCAGAGGGGCGAGATGGGCATTTGACCCTCTGGGATGTCCAGGTTCCCACCAAGGGAGGTAGATATCTGGCTAGGGCCCTATGCCCGACTCGGCACGAGATAGCCACGAGGCGGAGGGGGCGCTTTCGGCATTAGCTTTGCCCCAGTTCCGCCTCTTTTTGGCGGTGACGGTGTTCACCCAGCTGGCGGGCTGGATGGAGGAAGTGGCCCGCAACTGGCTCGTCTACGAGCTGACCCGATCCCCCCTTCAGCTGTCGGCCCTGGCCTTCGTCAGCGGGGCCAGCAGCTTCATATCGGCCCCTGTGGCCGGCTTCATGGCCGACCGAATAGACAGGCGTTGGGCCACCATCCTCGCGGAGGCGATGAGCTGCGTGGGGGCCTTGGCCGTGGGCCTGCTGGTGGTGGCTGGGCAGGTGGAGCTCTGGCAGCTCTACTCCCTCACCGTCCTTATGGGCATGTCGCGGGGGTTCAGCTTCACCTCCCGACAGGCCCTCCTTTACGACGTAGTGGGCCCGGAGCATCTGGCCAGCGCCGTGGGCCTCAACTCGGTAGCCGCCAACGTGGCCCGCATCATGGCCCCCCTGGCGGGGGGGACGGTCATCGGGGCCCTGGGTACAGCGGCAGCCTTCTTCGGGCAGAGCCTTTTGTTGCTCCTGGCCATACCCGTCACGCCTCTGCTGCGGCTGCGGGTCCTGGCCAAGCCGGTGCGCCTTCCCTTCTGGCGGAGCATCATGGACGGCTTGCGCTACATCCAGTCCGACCCCACCCTGCTACGCCTCTACCTGTTCATTTATATCCCCAACGTCCTCATTTACCCCTACGTGAGCCTTATCCCGGTGTTCGCCGACGAGGTCCTCGGGATAGGGGCGCAGGGTTATGGCTTCCTCTTGACGGGGGTGGGGTTTGGGTCCATCCCCGGCGGCCTTCTGGTGGCCAGCATGGGCCGGTCTCGGCGTAAGGGGTTGGTGATGGGGCTGGCAGCCATCCTCTACATGGGGATGGTGTCCACCTTCGCCCAGTCCCGTTGGCTTCCTCTCTCCTTCGCCGCTCTAGTGGTGGGGGGAGTAGGGTGGTCGATGATGGTGGCCCTGAACCAGGCCCTGGTGCAGCTGCGGTTGGCCGATGCCTATCGGGGGAGGGGGCTGGCCCTCTATACGGTGGGCTCCGGCCTCACACCGCTAGGTAATCTGGCCATGGGCAGCCTGGCCCATGCCATAGGCGTGCAGACAGCAGTGACTGCCTTCGCCCTCGTCGGGATGGTTCTGGCGGCGCTGACGGGCCTCGCCTCTGCCGAGGTGCGCCGTCTTTAGGCCCCCTGGCCATGCTGAGCCTGTGAGGCCCTTCACTTCCTTCCCAGGGATTACGTGGAGAGGCCCTCTTTCCAGCGGCGGGCACGAGCCAGAAGCTCGCGCGCCCCTGCCAACATGCGCTCGCTGGGCCTTGGGCCGCCCAACATGGCGGCCAGCTCCTGGACCCGCTCCTGCTCCTCTAGGGCATCCACCTGGACAAGGGATCGCCCCAACATTACGTCCTTGCGTACGCGGAAGTGGGCATCGGCATAGGCAGCGATGTGAGGCAGATGGGTGATGCAGATGACCTGATGGCGTTGGGCTATGCCCCACAGCTTGCGCCCCACCACATCGGCGCTTCTCCCCCCCACCCCTACGTCGATCTCATCGAACACCAACAAGGGCACCTGGTGGGCAGCAGCTAGGACGCTCTCCAAGGCCAGCATAAAACGGGACATCTCCCCGCCTGAGGCCACCCGCGCCAGGGGGCGCAAGGGCTCGCCGGGGTTGGTGGCCACCAAGAACTCCACCCTGTCCACCCCCGCCTCGGTGAAGGCCAGGCGTCGCCCCTCACAGGGCAGCCCTGCAGGGTCCTCTTCCTGGGAGACCTCCACCTGGAAAAGGACGTGGCCCAGTCCTAAACCCTGCAGCTCACCAGCCACGGCCTCCCTCAGGCGTTGGGCTGCCTGCCTTCGGGCCTGCGATAACTCCAGGGCCAGCTCCCCCGCCCGCCTTTCGGCCTCTGCTAGGGCCTGTGACAGCCGTGCCCGCCTATCCTCGTCTCCCGCCAGCTCCTCCAGACGGGCCCGGGCCTCAGCAGCGTAGCGTAGCACCTCCTCCACACTACCCCCATACTTGCGCTTCAGGCGCGAGATAAGGGATAGCCGCTCATCCACCTCTTCAAGACGGTGCGGGTCGTGCTCCACCGAGGCGGCCAAGGACCGCAGGGAGCGCGCTACCTCCTCTAGCTCGGCCCCCAGCCGCTCCAGGGACTCCAGGACCTCCCGCAGGAGGGGGACCAGAGGGGCCACCGCCCTTAAATGGGCCTGAGCCCGCCCCACCATATCGAAGGCCGAATACCCCTCGGCAGCGTAGAGGGAGTGATAAGCCGACTGGCACGCCTCCTTGATGGCTTGAGCGTGGGCCAGTCGCTCCTTCTCCTCCCGCAGCTCCTCCTCCTCGCCAGGGCGGAGGGAGGCGGCCTCGATCTCCCGCACCTGGAACTCCAGGAGCGCTCGCTGCCCCTCTAGCACCCGCTGGTCTTGCTCTAGCGACGATAGCTCCTGACGCAACCGCCGCACCTGACCCACCATCTCCGCCACCTGGGCCCGCAAGGGCTGGAGGCCACCGAAGGCGTCCAGCAAGTCGCGGTGGCGGCGCCAGTCCAAGAGGGAGAAATGCTCAGCTTGGCCGTGGATGTCCACCAGCTCCCGCCCCACCTCTCGCAGAAGGGATACGGGCACGACACGGCCGTTGATGCGCGCCACCCCACGGCCGCCGCGATGTAGCTCCCGCACCACCACCAGCTCCTCCCCCTCGATCCCTGCCTCCGCCAGGGTGGGGTGCAGCCGTTGCAGGGCCTCCCGTGGCGGAACAAAGACCCCCTCCACCCGCGCCACCTCCGCCCCCATGCGAATAACCTCCTGGTCCAGCCGGGCGCCAGCCAGGGCGCCCAGGGCGTCCACCAAAAGGGATTTCCCAGCCCCCGTCTCCCCTGTGATGACGTTGAGGCCAGGAGAGGGCCGCAGGCATGCTTCCTCAACGATGACCCAGTTGTGGACAGATAGCTCCACCAGCACGGCGCCTTGCAATTTACCACCGGAAGGAGGGCCGTTCAATCTCACTCAAGTGCCCTGAGGGCCATGGCCAGCTCATGGGCGCATGCTCTGGCCCGCTGGACGAGGGCAGGCGGCAGGAGGCCCCTTCTTTCCTTGTCCGCTAACACCTCCTCGTCCTGGACCTCCACCCTGCCATCGGGAAAGCGAACTACATCCACCTCCAGATCCAGGTATCGGACAGTGCCCTGGTACAGCTCGGGCGGGGTGTTGACGTTATATATCTCGCCCAGGATGGTTCCGTCCTGCCGCATGTATATGCGGCGGCTGAACCAGCGCCCCTCCCATAGCTCCACCATCCCCGTGTCCCCCTCTTGCTTGGGCTGTCCTAGCCCATCGTAAGTGCCACCGCCACGGAAACGCCTTGCCAACACCAGAAGGCGGCCAGGCTCTAAGGTGCGCACGGTGCCCTTAAACTCAAAGCCCTCCTCTCCAGCCTTGACGTGATAAACCCGCACCGTCGCCCCCGGCCGGAAGAAGGGGAACACCAGCTCGCCTAACAGGGCCTGCCGCACCGCCTCCATCCCTCCAAGGGTAGCCTCCGCCTCCATCTGGTCGACGCGGCCGGGGTCCATGACCTTAAAGTAATGATGGCCGGGCACGGTGGGGACGACGCTGGCCCGTATCCGGTCCAGCTCTTCCTTGGCAGGGAGGGGGAACTCCAGGAGATAGCGGGCTCGCAGGGGGCCTAGGGCCCTGGCCAAAACACCCTCCCCCGTGCCCAGCTCGCTGGGCATGGCCAGGGCGAAGGGGACAGCCTCCCTAACGGCGGCCACCACCGCCTCCACCCCGTCCCGCCACCCCTCCACCACCACCCCCTGCCGGTCGCGACGGTCCCAGATGGCCACCTCCTCAGGCCCCGGCTGCTGGGGAAGGCCCAGCCGGGATGAGATGATAGGGGTAGGGTCCACAATGACGAACCCCCGCTGGGCCAGAACGGCAGTGATGGCAGTGGCGTATATCCCCCTCACCCGCACCCTAGGCCCGCTCATACCCTATGCCCTCGATGCATAGGTGACGTCCCCGAAGGTGAGCCTTGGCCCCTAGAAGCGTCTCCACCAGCCAGAGATGGGTCTCCACGTGGTCCGTCACCTGAGGCACCACCCACTCGCTCTCCCCCTCCGCCAGGGCAGCGAATATAATGAGCTGGTCTGCCAAGTGACGATCCACGGTGGCCCCGCTCTCCATGTCCTCAAGCATGGTCTCCGCCACCCGACGGCCGATGGCCTCCGAGGGTCTTCCCGGGGCACCAGCCATGTCCGCTCCCAAGATGCATCCTCCTTGGTCGTGGGCGAAGAGGGCCAAGGCTGCCCCTGGCTGGGGGGCGGAGGCATCATAGAGGATGCGGAAGGTGGCTTCCATACCACGGCGGGCCAAGGCCTTCTGGCACTCCTGGGCCATCCGCTCGCTCACCCTTCTGTCCTGCAGGTGACTGGAAAGGGCCAGGCCCCAAAGACGCCAGGGGGGCCTCTGCTCGGGAAGGCGGAGGGGCCGTAGCCTTCCCCGTACCGGCTGCACCCGCATCTCGATGATGCCCCCGCCCCTGGGCACATAGCCGGGGCGCACCACCTCCAGCTCCGCCTGGATCCCCATGCGCGCCAGCAAAGGCAGGAGGGCGTGCTGGGTGTGGAAGGCGCTGGGCGCCATGTCCTGGAATAGGCCCCCCTGGATGCGGAAGGTAGTGGGGCCATCGGCGAAGGCGGCCAAGGGCAGGAGGGTGAGGGCCAGCATAGTGGTGGAGCCGGCGGTGCCTATATCCCACTGATAGCTGCCCCCCCGCAGGGCCCCGCTGGGCCAGAAGCGGAGCTCCCTGGCCCCTACCTGGGCCCCCTCCACCCTCCCCTCAGCCACCTGGGCGGCGGCCTGTACCGCCCGCAGGTGTTGAGGGCGCAGGCCGGGGGGCTGCCTTTTGGCCCGCACATTGAACATCTCCAACGGCTCACCCAGAAGGGCAGCTAGGGCCACAGAGGTGCGCACGATGGTACCACTGCCCGAACGTTGGGCTCCATCCACCCGCAGCATCCCTTACCCATGCTAGCAGACAGGAGCGCCTCACTAAGACGTCCTTGTCCCCCGTGCCCTTACCTGCTATACTCGCCCCTGGCCTGATGACGTCCCCAGCGGCCCTGGACTACGAGGTCATCATCGGCATGGAGGTGCATGCCCACCTCCTGACGGCGAGCAAGATGTTCTGCTCTTGCTCCGCCGATTACTTCGGCTCACCCCCCAATAGCCACGTCTGCCCCGTCTGCCTGGGCATGCCCGGCACCTTGCCCGTCATCAACCGGCGGGCGGTGGAGCTCACCATCATGGTGGGGTTGGCCCTTCACTGCCAGATAGCGGAGGTATCGCGCTTCGAGCGCAAGAACTACCCGTATCCCGACCTGATGAAGGGCTACCAGATCTCCCAGTATGACCAGCCCCTTTGCCGCAATGGCTGGCTGGAGATAGAGGTGGACGGCCAGACGAAAAGGGTGCGCATCAACCGCGTCCACCTGGAGGAGGACACCGCCCGCCTGGTGCACATGGTGGATGCCACGGGGGAGGCCTACTCCCTCATCGACGTCAACCGCTCTGGCGTACCCCTTATCGAGATCGTCTCTGAGCCCGACCTGCGCTCCCCCGAGGAGGCCCGTGCCTACCTGCTGAAGCTACGCCACATCTTGCGCTGGATCGGGGCCAGCCGCGCCGATATGGAGGCCGGGGATATGAGGTGTGAGGCCAACGTCTCCGTCCGTCCCCGCGGCGCCACACAGCTGGGGGCCAAGGTGGAGCTGAAGAACATCAACAGCTTCCGCCACGTCTACGACGCCATCCGCTACGAGGTGGATCGGCAGGTCCAGGCCCTGCAGGCAGGGGAGAGGATCGTCCAGGAGACCCGCGGCTGGCGGGAGGACCTGGGGCGCACCGTCCCCCAGCGCACCAAGGAGTACGCCCACGACTACCGCTATTTCCCAGAGCCCGACCTGCCGCCCCTGGTCGTCTCGCGCCAGTGGGTGGAGGAGATAAGGGCCCGCATGCCCGAGCTCCCCGATGCCCGCCGCCAACGGTTCCAGGCCCAATTCGGCCTTACGCCATACGATGCCCGCCTGCTCACGGAGTCCCGCGCCAAGGCCGACCTCTTCGAGATAGCCCTCGCCCGCTGGCCTGAGGGGGAACGGCCTGCCCATGCCAAGGCGGTGGCCAACTGGCTTAACTCCGAGCTAGCTGGCCTCCTTAACGCCCGTGGCCTCGATTGGGAGGCCTGCCCCCTACCTGCCGAACACTTGGGCCAGCTGGTGGAGATGGTGGAGACGGGCGTCATCAACACCCCCACGGCCAAGGCCGTGCTGGAGGAGGCCTTCGTTACGGGCAAGGACCCCAAAACCATCGTGGAAGAGAGGGGCCTGGCCCAGATAAGCGAGGCCCACCAGCTAGCCCACCTGGTGGAGGAGGTGCTGGCCCAGAACCCCAAGGCCGTGGCCGATTACCAGGCAGGCAAGGAGGGGGCCCTCCAGTTCCTGGTGGGCCAGGTAATGCGCCAGACCAAGGGCCGTGCCAACCCCCAGATGGTGCGCCACATCCTGCAGGAGAGGCTCTCCAGCCAGCGATAACCATGTGGGTGCTTAAGCGTTATCTTAGGGGAGAGATGGAGGTCATCAGGCGGTCCAGGTTCATCAAGTGGCTCTACCCCGGCATGCACATCAAGCGCTGGCTGCTGCTCCTCATGATAGGGGTGGCCATGGCTGGCCTGGGCATCGCCTATTTCCTGCGCGAGATATACGTCTCCTTCACCTTCCCCCCCATCTTTTACTACCTGACCCTCCAGTTCATACCTCAATGGGGCAGGGGCACCCTGTTCGTGGGTCTAGCGCTAGTGGCGGTAGTGGTGGCCGTGTGGCAGCTCAACCGGTCCATCCTTAGCGCCCTGCTCCCTCACCAGGTGAACGGCCACCGTCCCCTGGTGGACGTCATCTACAGCCACCGCTTCCTGCGGCGAGGGCCTAAGATAGTGGCCATCGGCGGGGGGACGGGCCTCTCGGTGCTCTTGAGGGGCCTTAAGTCCTACACGGCCAACATCACTGCCGTGGTGACGGTGGCCGATGACGGGGGCTCCTCAGGGCGGCTGCGGCAGGAGATGGGCGTGCTACCACCGGGGGACGTGCGCAACTGTATCGTGGCCCTGGCCGATGCCGAACCCCTCATGACCCAGCTCTTCCAGTACCGCTTCCCCGAGGGCTCAGCCCTGGCTGGCCACTCCTTCGGCAACCTGTTCATCGTGGCCATGATGGGCGTGGTGGGCAGCTTCGAAGAGGCCATACGCCAGACCAGCCGCGTCCTGGCCGTGCGCGGCGAGATCCTCCCCTCCACCTTGGAGAACGTCACCCTCTGCGCCCGCACCGATGGTGGCACCCTGGAGGGCGAATCCAGGATAGGGGGCGGCCACGGTCGCATCCTAGAGGTCTACCTATCGCCCCCTGACCCTCCCGCCTGTCCGGAGGCGGTGCGGGCCATCCTAGAGGCGGACATGATCGTCTTGGGCCCTGGCAGCCTTTACACCAGCATCATACCCAACCTCCTGGTGCGGGGGATCCGACAGGCCATCCTGGCATCCTCCGCCCTAAAGGTATACGTGTGTAACGTGGCCACCCAGCCTGGGGAGTCGGACGGCTGTGGGGTGGCCGAGCACGTGAAGGCCATTGAGGACCATGTGGGCCGTCCTTTCCTGGACGTAGTGGTGGTCAACTCCAACATCGCCCCCCTCAAGCCCGAGTGGCGGGCAGAGCCAGTGTGCATCACATCGCCTATTCCTCGCTCCCTACGGGTGGTGCAAGAGGACGTGGTGGACGAGAGGGACAGGCGCCGCCACGACCCCCAAAAGCTGGCCCGTGTCCTCATGGCCCTCTACTATGAGAGGGAGCAGAGAGCCCAGCCCCTGTCCCTAAACGAGGTGAGCCGGTGAGCCTCACCGATACCCTGAGGGTGGCCATGATCCTGGTGTCTATGGCCCTGCTGGGGGCCATCCTCCTGCAGGTGCGGGGGGAGGGGCTGCGCGCCTATCAGGGGACAAGCCTCACCCGCACCCGACGGGGCCTGGAGAAGACCCTGTTCCAGCTCACGGTGGCCCTCGCTACCCTGTTCGTGGTTCTGGCCGCCCTCAACCTGGCCGTCGCTAGTTAGGCCATGGCCGCTGCCGCCGCCCCCCACCCTGCGAGGGGCCAGTGGCTCCTTCTGCTGCTTTTAGCCGCAGGGGTGGCCGCCTTCGTGGTCATCTGGTCGGAGGGCCTGGTGACGGGGGAAAGGCCTCAGCCCCTCACCTTCGTGGAAGGGGTGGTGGGCGCGCCACGGGCTGTCAATCCCCTTCTGGCCCCCCTCAACACCCCCGACCAGGACTTGTCTTCCCTGGTCTTCTCAGGCCTCACCCGTCTCTCCGCCCTGGGGGAACCCATCCCCGACCTGGCCCAGACGTGGCAGATAAGCGATGACGGTCGCACATACACCTTCTACTTGCGGCCTCAGGTGCGCTGGCACGATGGCCAACCCTTTACCGCCAGCGACGTCGTCTTCACCTACTCCCTGCTGGCCGATCCCCAGTTCCCTGGTGACCCCGCCCTTTCCGCCTTCTTCCGACAGGTTCAGTGCGAGGCCATCGACCCTCTCACCGTCCGCTGCCAGCTGCCGGAGCCCTTCGCCCCCTTCCCAGCCTACACCACGGTGGGCATCCTCCCCAGCCACCTGCTGCAGGGGGTCAGGGCTGCCGACCTCCCGGAGCTCTCCTTCAACCGTCACCCTATAGGCACTGGGCCCTACCGCCTCCTCTCCCTGGACGAGGAGCGGGCAGTGCTAGCCCGCCACCGTGACTATTACTTAGGCCTTCCCCGCATCGAGCAGCTGGAGGTGCGGTTCTTCCCCAGCGTGGAGGCGGCCCTGACAGCCCTCCTGCACGGGGAGGTACACGGTCTGCTGGTAGGCCAGAACGTGAGCCCCCGTCAGCTAGAGGCAGTGACCAAGACCCAGAGGTTTCGCCTCCTGGATGCACCCCGTACCCCTTACACTGCCCTGTTCTTCAACGTCAACAGCCCGTCCCTGGCCGACGCCCGCGTCCGCAGGGCCCTCTCCCTTCTCATCGATCGGGAGGCCATCGTGCGGGGCGTCCTAGGAGGGAGGGCGGTGGCCGGGTATACCCCCATCCCCCCGGGGACGTGGGCCCAGGACCCCGCGATTCAGCCTCGGGCCAAGGACCAGCAAGCCGCCTATGCGCTCCTAAGGGAGGCTGGCTGGGAGCGCGATAAAGAGGGGCCCTGGCGCAAGGACGGCCAGCCCCTGAGCCTGACGCTGCTCACAGACGCTGACTTGTTAAGGGAGGCCGTGGCTCGTGAGGTGGTCCGCCACCTCCAGAAGGAAGGCATCCTGGTGCAGGTGCAGGCCGTCACCACCGCCGAGCTCCTGAGCTCCCATCTCATGACCCGCCGCTACGACATGGCCATCTTCACCGTCGACCCCGGGCCCGACCCCGACCCCTACCCCATCTGGCATAGCAGTCAGATAAGCCCCAATGGACGCAACTTCAGCGGTTACTTCGGCCTGGAGGCCGACCGTATCCTGGAGGAAGGGCGCAAGACCCCAGACCGCGGGCGCCGTCGGGCCCTCTATTCCCGCTTCCAAGAGCTCTTCATAGAAGATGCCCCAGCGGCCGTCCTCTTCTACCCTCTCTATACCTACATCGTCCATCGCTCGGTGCAGGGGCCAGCCTTGGGCGTCCTATTCTATGCCAGTGATCGTTTCTCTCAGGTATGGGAGTGGGCCATGGAGGAGTCGACGAAGCAGCCCTTACGCTCCCTGGCCTCTCCATGAGCAGGGGAGCCATCATCACCCTCCTCACGGACTTCGGGCTGGTGGGCCCCTATGTGGGGGCCATGAAAGGGGCCATCCTATCGGTCAACCCACAGGCCCTGGTGGTGGACATCACCCACGAGGTGCATCCCCAGCAGGTGGAGGAGGGGGCCTTCATCCTGGCCCAGGCCTGGCCTTACTTCCCACAGGGCACCGTGCACGTGGCGGTGGTGGACCCAGGAGTGGGGACGGGACGCCGTGCCCTGGCCTTGGCCACCCCACACGCTGTATTCGTGGGCCCGGACAACGGCCTCCTATCGTCCGCCCTGCCTGAAGAGTGGCGGCCAGCAGCGCCAGGGCCAGTGCCCCTGCCCCCAGGGGTGAAGGCGGTGGCCCTGGAGAACCCGCATTATCACCGTCATCCCGTAAGCCCCACCTTCCACGGGCGGGACATATTTGGGCCAGCGGCAGCCCATATCTCCCGGGGCGTACCTTTGGAGGAGTTGGGGCCACCGGTCCATGAGGTGATGGCCCTTCCTCCCTTCCGGGCCCATCGCCAGCCCGATGGCACCTTGGAGGGCCGCATCCTCCACATCGACCGCTTCGGCAACCTGGTGACCACCGTCCGCCAGGAGGACCTCCCCTGGCCAAAGGTGAAGGTTCAACTGGGTCCGCACCAGGTGCTAGGGCTGGTACGCACCTACGCCCAGGCCCAAGGCCCCTGCGCCCTTATTGGGTCCAGCGGCTTCCTGGAGATCGCTGTGCCTGGCGGTTCGGCGGCGCAGGTGCTGGGGGCCCATCTGGGGCAGACCGTGCGTGTGGAGCCAGCATAGCACCCCAAAGGTGGGCTTGCTAAGATGACTCTGGTCATGGGCCTGGTGTTCATGGGCACGCCCCAGTTCGCCCTCCCCAGCCTGCGGGCACTGGTGGAGGCGGGCTATGAGATTCTGGCCGTCTACACCCGCCCCGACCGCCCCGCGGGACGGGGCCTACGCCCTCAGCCACCGCCGGTGAAGGTCCTGGCCCAGGAGTTGGGCTTGCCGGTGCGCCAGCCTCAGAGCCTGCGCCGCCCGGAGGCGGTGGAGGAGCTGCGCCAGCTGAGACCTGAGGTCATCGTCGTGTGTGCCTATGGCGAGATCCTCCGTCGTGCCGTCCTAGAGATCCCCCCGCGCGGCATCGTCAATGTGCACCCCTCCCTTTTGCCCCGTCACCGTGGGCCTTCCCCCATCCAAGCAGCCATCCTCTGCGGCGACCAGGAGACAGGGGTCACCATCATGCTCATGGACGAAGGGATGGACACCGGCCCCATCCTGGCTCAGGCGACCCTACCCATAGAGCCCTTGGACACCTCGGGCACCCTATCGGAGAAGCTCTCCCATCTGGCTGCCCGCCTGCTGGTGGAGACCCTACCCCGCTGGCTCAAGGGGGAGATATCCCCCACCCCCCAGGACCATTCTCGCGCCACCGTCACTCGCCTGCTGCAGAAGAAAGACGGGCTGCTGGACTGGCGGCTGCCGGCTCACCAGCTGTGGCGGGCGGTTCGCGCCTATAACCCATGGCCAGGGGCCTACAGCTACGCCGCAGGCGAGCTCATCTTCATCTGGCGGGCCTGGCCCCTTGCCATCGATAGCGGACACCCTCCTGGCACAGTAGTACCCCTGGCACGAGAGGAGGCCGCCGCCGTGCCCCAGGAGGCAGGCCAGGCCGCCTTCGGTGTGCAGACAGGACGGGGGATCTTGGCGGTCATAGAGGCGCAGCGGGCAGGCAGAAAAAGCCTCCCCTCCCATGAGTTCCTGCGGGGGATGCCCCAACTCCTGGGGCAACGATTGGGGCCGCCGGCAAGGTGAGGGGGCCTTAGCCCCCCTCCTCCTCTTCCTCTTCCCTGGCCGGGCGGATCACCTCCACCTCAGCGGGGGCCGCCTCCTCCTCCTCAGCTGCCTCTTCCTCCAACACCACCTGGGCCACCACCAGGTGCGCATCGCTCAGGATGGCGACCCCTTCGGGCGTCTTCAGATCGCCCACATGGATGGCCTGCCCCGGCTCCCGCAGGGCTGTGACATCCACCTCGATGAAGGGCGGGATGGCCGTGGGCAGCCCCTCCACTACCACCGTCTCCAACGGCTGCAGTAGGGTGGCCCCAAGCTCCTTGACCGCTGGAGCCTCCCCCACCAGATGTAAAGGCACCTCCAGGCGCACCTTCTCCGTCAGGGAGACTTGATGGAATTCCACATGTAGCAGCTCATCGGTGATGGGGTCGCGTTGGACCTCCTTAAGGAAGCAGGGGCGTGGCTCTTCACCGTCCAGGACCACATATATCATCTCATGACCACCAGCACGCCGAAGGAGGCGCAATAGTTCCTGGGTGGACACCTCGATGGCCACGGAGGCGATGCCCCGGCCGTAGATGTTGGCCGGGGTGATGCCATGCCGCCGCAACCTCTTGACGGCCTTCCCCAGCAGCTGGCGGCGGCGGGCGCGTAACTCCAACCTTGGCCGTTCCTCTGCCATGCCTTCCCCTTCCTTCAGCAAGGATAAAGAGGAACATGGGGCCCAGTCAACGAGCCTCCTTTGGCCTAAAATGGGTATGGGCCCATGGGTTTGGAAGGGGCGGGCAAGTGGCTCATGTTGATGGGGCTAGCCCTGGCCGCCGTGGGGGGCCTCATCTGGCTGGGGAGCAAGGTGCCCTTCCTGGGGCGCCTGCCGGGGGATATCCTCATCCATAAGGGCAACTTCACCTTTTACTTTCCCCTCATCACCAGCCTGGTGGTGAGCCTGCTCCTGACCATCCTGGTGAACCTGGTGCTGCGTATCCTCCGTTGAGGCGCCTTGACGCCTTCCCCCCTATATGCTTATATGGGCAACGCCTAGAACTGCACCGAGGAGGAGAGCATGCTGGCGTGCGTCAAGACGGACATAGGCAAGGTGGAGACAGTGGACGTTCCCAAGCCTAAGGCGGGGCCAGGAGAGATCGTCGTTCGCACCACCATGACCACCATCTGCGGCACCGACATGCATTTCTTGGACGAGTTCCCCAACGACGTTTTGGGTGGCCTCTTCCCTGGCGTCCTCCTGCCCCAAGGTCTGCCCATGGGCCACGAGGGCGTGGGCATAGTGGAGGAGGTGGGGCCTGGGGTGACCCGCTTCCGGGAGGGGGACCGCGTGGTGGCCTCCTGTCTTGTGGGGTGTGGCCGTTGCCTGGAATGCCTGCGTGGGGAGACCAATATCTGCACTGGCGGCGGGCGCGTCCTTTTCGGCTGCCAGGCCGAGTATTTCGTGGTGCCCAACGCTGACGTCAACGCCACCAAGGTGCCCGAGGGAGTGGCCGATGAGATGGCCCTCCTGGCCAGCGACATCATGTCCACGGGATTTGGGGCCATCGAGAGAGCAGGCATAAGGGCTGGGGACTCGGTGGCCATCTTCGCCCAGGGGCCTGTGGGCCTGTGCGCCACCGCCGCCGCCCGCGCCTTGGGGGCAGGCCTCATCATCACCGTGGAGTCCATACGCGAGCGGATAGAGATGTCCAAGCGCCTTGGCGCCAACGTGGTCATCAACCCCAAGGAAAAGAACCCCGTCCAGGAGATCCTGTCCCTGACGGATAACCGGGGGGTGGACATCGCCGTGGAGGCGGTGGGCACCCAGGCCACCTTCGAGGCAGCTACCCAAGTGGTGCGGCGTGGGGGCACCGTCTCGAGCATCGGTGTCTACGGGCTCCTGCCCCAGGTGTCCATGCCCACCTTCACCCCCACCCAGTCCTTCCTCCACCGCCGCATCGTCACCACCCTCTGCCCTTCGGGCTGGGAGCGCCTGGACCATCTGCTGTCCCTGGCCCGCTGGGGGCGATTGGACCTCTCCGTCCTCTTCACCCATCGTATGGGGCTGCAGGACATACCACGGGCCTACGAGATGTTCCGCAACAAGGAGGAGGGGGTCCTCAAGATCGCCATCACCCCTTGAGCCATGGAAGGGCTGGCACGCCTGCAGCGCATCGTGGCCGACATGGGATCGGTGCTGGTGGCCTTCTCCGGGGGCGTGGACAGCACCCTGGTGGCCGCTGTAGCCCACCAAGTGCTAGGGGAGCGGGCCCTGGCCGTAACCGCCGTCTCCCCCTCCGTGCCGGCCCGGGAGGTGGCCGAGGCGATGTCCTTAGCGCGTACCCTGGGCCTTCGCCACGAGGTCATCCATACGCGGGAGATGGAGCGGCCACAGTACGTGGCCAACTCCCCTATGCGTTGCTTTTATTGCAAGGACGAGCTGTACTCCACCCTGGTGGCCATGGCCCGCCAGCGGGGGCTGGCCTGGGTGGCCGATGGCACCAACGCCGACGACGTGTCCGACTTCCGCCCTGGCCTGGAGGCCGCCCGCCACCACGGGGTGCGCAGCCCCCTCTTAGAGGCCGGCCTGAGCAAGGCTGATGTCCGCCACTTGTCCCGCGCCCTGGGCCTGCCCAATTGGGATAAGCCCCCCTCCCCTTGCCTGGCCTCCCGTATCCCTTACGGCACCCCTGTCACCTTAGAGACCCTGCGCCAGATCGAGGAGGGGGAGGATTTCCTGCGGTCCCTGGGCGTGGAGATCATAAGGCTACGCCATCACGGCACCATCGCCCGCATCGAGACAGACCCCCAGGGGATGGCGGTCATCATGGCCCACCGCCAGGAGGTGGTGGAGAGGTTACAGGCCTTGGGTTTTCGTTACGTCACCTTAGACTTGGCGGGCTACCGCCAGGGGAGCTTTAATCCGCCTCCGGTGTGAAGGGCACCAATGTACCGTCCCTGCGCACCGCTGGCTGACACTTCCCCATCCTCAGTTCCCGCAGCAGGTCCTTTACCGTGAAGATGGGGGCCTGGAAGATGGTAGCAAACCGCCCCACTTCGGTGAAGGAATGGGCGTCGCTGGATGCCACCATGGGCTTGCCCAGGTAACGGGCCACCCTGTAGGCCATCATGTTCTCCCACTCCACACATCCCCCGTTCAATACCTCGATGGCATCCGCAAGGTGAAAGACGGGGTGCTGTGCCAGCTGCTCCACCGTCATACGTCCGGCATCTCTGATATTGCCGAAGAGGAGGCTGGAGGGCCCAGGGAAATAGCGAAAGGGATGGGCGATGATAAGGAGGGCCCCATATTGGTCAGCCACCTTGCGCAGATCCTCCGCCCGCCATATGCCCTGTACCTCCTGCGGCAGCCCCAGGGATATGATGTGGCCCATATCCGTCTCCCATTCTCGGGCCGCCAAGAGGAAGAGGCCCGTCTCCTCCTGGAAGCGCCGGGCCTCCTCGTGGGGCCAGGGGCGCAAGTGCTCGGTGGTGGCCACCCCTGTCAGCCCCACCCGCCGCATGGCGTCCTCCAGCCGCTCAGGCCTGAGGGATGAGTCCCAAGAGCCCAGGGTAGTATGGACGTGCAGGTCTAGGATGCTGCCCATCTTCTGCTCCTCATGGTTCGGCTGAGCTTTACCTTAGCATAAAGGGTCCCATCAGGGGAGGGTAAAATGGGCATGGCCATGTCCGCCATCCTAGGTGTGGATGTGGGGGGCACCTTCACCGACCTTTTCCTTTGGGCAGACGGTCGCCTCCTGATATACAAGCTGCCTTCCACTCCCCACGACCCAGCGGTGGGGGTCCTGGAAGGCATACGCCAGATGGGGGAGAGGCCCCAGCAGGTGGTGCATGGCTCCACAGTGGCCACCAATGCCCTCATCGAGCGTAAGGGGGCGCGCACAGCCCTCATCACCACTCGGGGGTTCGCCGATCTTCTGGTCATCGGCCGCCAGACCAGGCCCAAGCTCTATGAGCTGGAGCCCCAGCGCCCCCCGCCCTTGGTGCCCCCGGAGCTGCGGCTGGAGGTGCAGGAGCGGGTGGGGCCGGAGGGGGAGGTGCTGATGCCCCTGGACCGAGAAGAGGCGGAGGCAGTGGTGCGGCGGGCCCGGGCCTTGGGCGCCCAGTCCCTGGCCATCTGCTTCCTCTTCTCCTTCCTGAACCCGGAGCACGAGAGGGCCGTGGCCGAGATGGCCCGTGGCCTGGGCCTGCCCACCTCCCCCTCCTGCGAGGTTCTGCCTGAGCACCGCGAGTTCGAGCGCATGTCCACCACCGTGGTCAACGCCTACCTCGCGCCAGTGGTCTCCAAATACCTTCGCTCCCTGGCCCAGGGCCTACGGGAGCTGCAGGTGGGTAGCTTGGTGGTCATGTCCTCGGCGGGAGGGGTCATGGGGGCGGAGGAGGCCGGCCGCCTGGCCGTGCGCATGGTGGCCTCCGGCCCCGCTGCCGGGGTGGTGGGGGCCCTCTGGACAGCCAAAAACGCGGGCCTGCAGGAGATCATCACCTTGGACATGGGAGGGACGTCCACCGACGTCGCCCTCTGCCCTGGCCACGTGCCCTATCGGGAGGAGCTCCTGGTGGAGGGGATGCCTATAAGGGGGAGCACGGTAGACGTGGTCTCCGTAGGGGCGGGAGGAGGCTCCCTGGCCCGCCTGGATGAAGGCGGCGCCCTCCGGGTGGGTCCCCAGAGCGCCGGCGCCGACCCCGGGCCCGCCTGCTATGGCCGCTCCCTCCTGCCTACCATCACCGATGCCCACATGGTGCTGGGCCACATCTCCCCAGACCACTTCCTGGGAGGGCGCATGGTCGTGTACCCCCGACGATCTCGCCAAGCCCTCTCCTCCCTGGCCCGCGCCTTCGGTGGGCGTATAGAGAGGGCGGCGGCAGCCGTCCTGCAAGTGGCCGAGGCCAACATGGAGAGGGCCCTGCGCATCGTATCGGTGGAGAGGGGGCATGACCCCCGCCACTTCGCCCTGGTGGCCTTCGGGGGCGCCGGCCCCTTGCACGCCTGCGCCTTGGCCCAGGCCCTGGGCATGCGCCGCGTCCTGGTTCCCCGCCACCCAGGCGTCCTTTCGGCGTTGGGGATGGTAGCCGCCGGCCCCATTAAGGAGGTGATGGCTCCCATCCCCCTCCTCATCCCCCCCGATGCTGCTTCCTACGAGGACATCCGCCAGGCCCTGGTCAGTCGCTTCCAGGCGCTGGCCGCGGAGGGGCGACGTGCCCTCCTGGCCCAAGGGTTTGGGCTGACGGGGCTCTCCCAAGAGATGGTCCTGGACATGCGCTACCAGGGCCAGTCTTACGAGGTCCAGGTCCCCGTGGACGACCTTCACCCTTCCCACTTCCTCCCCCGCTTCCACTCCTTGCACCGCCGCCTCTATGCCCACAGCGACCCGTCGCGTCCGGTGGAGGTGGTCAACGCACGCCTCCGCCTCTCCCTCCCTGGTCCTAGCCTCTCCCTGCCCACCATACCCGCCGGCGACGAGGACCCTTCTCAGGCTTTCTCCCATTGGAGCACCCTGTGGTGGGGGCGCCTCTTGCGGGCCCCCGTCTACCTGCGGGAGAAGCTACAGGCCTACGACCGCCTTCAGGGGCCTGCCCTGGTGGTGCAGATGGACGCCACCACCCTCATACCGCCAGGGTGGGAGGGCACCGTAGACCAGCAGGGCCACCTCCACCTACAATGGGCCTCGACATGAGGTGGTGGCCCTTGGCCCTGGCCCTGCTCCTTGCCCTCGTCATGGGCTGCCGCGGCCGCAGCGCCCTCAACCCCCAAGAGATGGCAATGGACTCCCTGGCTAACATGATGCGTCTCCGCTCCTACCGCCTAGAGATGGAGATGGATGGCAACTTCATTGGGGCCATGGAGTTCCAGGCCCCCGGCCGTTATCGCTTCGTGACCCCCGCCTCGGGCCCAGAAGGCGGTGTGGTGGAGACCATATGGACGGTGGAATACATGTACTTCCGCCGCTGCCGGGCCGAGAGGGATGGCTGTGAGGAGTGGCAGAAGCAGCCCCCTACCCCCATCCCCCTAGGTGCCCCTGGCTCCGTATCTGTCTATGTGCCCGGTTGGCCTCTCACCTTGTTGGAGCTGGCCCAAGACCTGCGAGTCACCGGGCGCCAGGTGATAGGTAAGCAGCAGGTGGTGCAGCTCCAGGGCCACCTGAACCACGTGCGGGCCTTCCTAGAGAACGTGCGCCGGCTCTATACCAAGCTGGGCCATGAGAACATGGGCCAGCGTTGCACCCAGGGCCCAGGTGGGCAGAGGGAGTGCCAGCCCATCACCTTCCAGGACCTCCTGGACCAACAGAAGCAGGCCATAGACCACTACGAGGCCCATCCAGCTACCATCAGGGCCTGGCTAGGGCAGGACGACGGCCTCCTCCACCAGTTGGAGCTGGAGATCCCCCCTGGCCCCAGCGGGGAACGTCAAGTGACCATCAAGACCCGTTACGTGCGCTTTCAGGGGGTGGAGATAAACATACCGCCGGTGTTCTTCGCCCCGCCTGCCTCCCCCGCCCCTAGCCGCTGAACCGCACCCCCTGGGCCGTGGTAATGGTGCCCCGATAGAGGAAATGGATCTGGCGCAGGGCGGACTCCATGTCGAACTCGGTGAGGGCGGAGATGCCGTCCATGGGGACCACCACCTTAAGCCAACGTAGGGCGGCGCTGCCCGCCGTGTGCAGGACGCAGATGTTGGCCACCGTCCCTGCCACCACCAACGTATCGATGCCCCTCACCCGCAGGTCATGGTCTAGGGTCGTCCCGTAGAAGCCATCGTATCGCCGTTTCTCATATACCATCTCCCCCGGCAGGGGTGCCAACTCCTCCACCACCTCCCATCCCCATGTCCCCCGTAGGCAGTGCTCGCCCCAGATGGGGAACTCGGGGTCACCTGGCAGGTGGGAATCCTTGGTATAGGCCACCATGGCCCCTGCTGCCCGGGCCCGCTCCAATAGGCCTCTGATGACCGGCACGGTGGCAGCGGCCGTGGGCACCACCAGCTTCCCCCCTTCTTTTACGAAATCGTTCTGCATGTCCACGATGAGCAGGGCAGTGGTGCTGGGCGATAGGTCCACCTGGGGCACCACCTGATACTCGGGCACCGTTACTGTCCTCTCCGCCATGGTCTCCCCTCCTGGATCCCCATTTTGGCACAAGGCCCCCTCCCCCTGCAGCAACCTCCCGCTACGATAGTAAGGTGATGGCCAGACCCAGCGCCGCCCAGATGTCAGTGGCCAACGCCCTCCTGGCGGCGGTGGCCGAGGAGATGGGGGCCGTGTTGGGGCGAACGGCCCTCTCCCCTAACATCAAGGAGCGGCGCGATTACTCCTGCGCCGTCTTCGACCCCCAGGGAAGGCTGGTGGCCCAGGCTGCCCACATCCCCGTACACCTGGGGGCCATGCCTGAGGCGGTCCGGGCAGTCCTGCCCTTGGCCCCGTTCCGCCCTGGCGACCTCATCGCCCTCAACGACCCTTACCTGGGCGGCACCCACCTGCCAGATATCACCTTGGTCTCCCCCGTGTTTCACCGTCGGAGCCTCATCGGCTTCGTGGCCTCTCGCGCCCACCACGCCGACGTAGGGGGCATGGCCCCAGGCTCCATGCCCCTGGCCAGGGATATATGGCAGGAGGGGATCATCATCCCGCCGCTGCGGCTGGCCGCCGCTGGCCGCCTGCAGAAGGACGTGCTGGCCCTGCTTCTGCGCAACGTCCGCACCCCCGAGGAACGCAGGGGAGACCTGGAGGCGCAAATGGCCGCCCAGCGCATAGGGGAGGAGCGATTGCAAGAGCTGGCTCGCCGCCTAGGGCGAAACCGTCTCCTCCACCTCATGACCGCCCTACAGGAGTACGCCGAGCGCATGACCCGCGCTGCCATCGCCCGCATCCCCGATGGCCGCTACTCCTTCCAGGACTACATGGATGACGATGGCCTAAGCGATGAACACTTGGTCATCCAGGCCACCGTGACGGTGACGGGCGACGTTATGCACGTGGACTTCACAGGCACCGCCCCCCAGCGCCCCTCTTCCATCAACGCCGTAGCGGCCGTCACCCGCTCCGCCATCTACTACGTGGTCCGTTGCCTTTTGGAGGAGGGGGTTCCAGCCAACGAAGGTTGTTTCCGCCCCATCACCATCACCCTGCCGGAAGGGACGCTGGTCAACGCCCGTCCGCCGGCGGCCGTCTCTGCGGGCAACGTGGAGACCTCCCAGCGCATCGTGGACGTGGTCTTGGGCGCCCTGGCCCAAGCCCTGCCCCATCTCATCCCTGCCGCCAGCCAGGGCACCATGAACAACATAGCCATGGGAGGATGGGACCACCGCCGGGGCCGTCCCTTCGCCTATTATGAGACCATCGGGGGTGGAGCAGGGGCCGGGCCCCGTGGGCCGGGCCTGGACGCCGTCCACACTCACATGACCAACACCATGAACACCCCCATCGAGGCCCTGGAGATGGCCTACCCTCTGCGCATCTGCGAGTACCGTGTGCGCAGGGGCTCCGGCGGCCCGGGCCGACACCGCGGCGGCGATGGCATCGTCCGCACCTACCAGTTCCTCTGCCCCACCACTGTCACCATCATCAGCGAGAGGCGCCGCCTGGCCCCCTGGGGCCTGCAGGGTGGCAGCCCAGGCCAGCCAGGCCGTAACACCCTCATCCGCAACCATGGGGAGGTGGTACCCCTGCCCTCCAAGTGCCAGATAGATGCCTTGCCGGGCGACCGCCTGGTCATCGAGACCCCCGGCGGTGGGGGCTGGGGGTCGCTTTGACGCCCCTCCATCCCTTCCCTAAAATCCAAGGACGAGATGGGGAAGCGGGCGCCCAAGGGGCCGCCGCCTGGCCCAGAAGCCGTCAAGGACCCCCAGGCCTTGGCCGCTGCCATCCGCCAGTTCAACTCCTGGCGCTTCTGGGAGTGCCACGAAACCCTAGAGGAGCTGTGGCGGGCTGAGGAGACCCCTCTGGCCCACTTCTACCACGGCCTCATCAAGGCGGCTGCCGGCCTACATCACCTGGTGCGAGGCAACCACCGGGGGGCCACCATCCTCCTTCGGGGAGCCGTAGACCTCCTCTCGTCCTTTCCACCGCGCTATATGGGGCTGGACGTAGAAGGGCTCATCACGGGGCTGGAGGGGTGTTTAGCTGCCCTGGAGGGCGCCACAGGCCCCCTGGACCTGCGAGTCATCCCCGTCATACGTCAGGTGGAGGAGGCCGAGGCCTCACCATGGGGCCCGTCCTGAAGGTGAAGCGCCTACGCCCCGGTGCCCGCCTGCCCGTCAAGGCCACGGAAGGGGCCAGCGGTCTGGACCTCTTCGCTTGTCTGGAGCAGGGGGAGCTGATGGTGGGGCCTAGGCCCCTCCTGGTGCCCACGGGCATCGCCATTGAGCTGCCCCCTGGCTATGAGGCCCAGGTGCGCCCTCGCTCTGGCATCTCCCTTCAGGGGGTGATGGTGGCCCTAGGGACCATCGATGCCGACTACCGAGGGGAGCTGCTGGTGACCATGTACACCCTGCCTGGGCTCCCGCCCTACGTGGTCCGCCACGGCGACCGCATCGCCCAGCTGGTGGTGAGCCGCCTGGAGCCCTTGCCGGTGGTGGAGGTGGAGGATCTCTCCCCCACCCCTCGGGGCACCAGGGGCCACGGCTCCACCGGCCGCTGACAAGAACGAGGTGCTGATATAAAAAATCAGGCCGAGAGCCAACCCCTTGGCCCTCAGCCCGCTCTATCGCTTTATCAGCCCCCGCCGCCCGGTGGCGGAGGGGACCCCCTCAGATAGAGGGCGGCCACACCCCATTACCACCAGTGGAGGTCAAACCGGTCCAGGTTCATGACCTTGTTCCAGGCGGCCACAAAGTCGCGCACAAACTTCTCCTGGTTGTCGTCCTGAGCGTAGAACTCCACCTGGGCGCGCAGCTGGTAATTGGATCCGAACACCAGGTCGACACGCGTCGCAGTCCACTTGAGCCTGCCGGTAGCCCTATCGTACCCCTCGTAGATTTGGGGGTTGGCGGTGGGCCGCCACTCAATGCCCATATCCAGCAGGTTGACAAAGAAATCGTTAGTGAGGACGCCAGGCCGCTCCGTCAGCACGCCATGAGAGGTGCCACCATAGTTGGCCCCAAGGACCCTCAAGCCACCGATGAGGACCACCAGCTCGGGCACCGTGAGGGTCAGGAGTTGGGCCTTGTCCAGCAGCACCCTCTCGGTGGGGATGTCCTCATAACCCGCCTTGACGTAGTTGCGAAAGCCATCGGCTACTGGCTCCAGGTGGTTGTAGAACTCCACCTCCGTCTGCTCCTGGCTGGCGTCGGTGCGGCCGGGGTAGAAGGGCACCTCGACCTGAAAGCCTGCTCGCCGCGCCGCCTCCTCAATGGCAGCCACCCCGCCAAGGACGATAAGGTCGGCCAGGGAGACTCGCTTGTTCCCCACCTGCGCCGCATTGAAGCGGGCCTGGATATCCTCGAGGGTTCGCAGCACCCTAGCCAGCTGCGCCGGTTCGTTCACCTCCCAGTCCTTCTGTGGGACAAGGCGGATGCGCGCCCCATTGGCACCACCCCGCCTGTCGGACGCGCGGAAGGTGGAGGCCGCCGACCACGCCGTATAGACCAGCTCACGGATAGTGAGCCCCGAGTCCAGTATCTGGCGCTTCAGGTAGGCGATATCGTCCTCGTCGACGAGCTCATGGTCCACCGGGGGCAGCGGGTCCTGCCAAACGAAGTCCTCCTTGGGGACCTCAGGCCCTAGGTACCGCGACTTAGGCCCCATATCCCTATGGGTTAGCTTGAACCAGGCCTTGGCAAAGCTGTCAGCGAAGAGCTGGGGGTCGTCGCGAAAGCGCAGGGCTATCTGCCTATAGATGGGGTCTTCCCTGAGGGCCAAGTCGGTGGTGAGCATGACGGGAGGGTGCACCTTGTCAGGGTCGTAGGGGTCAGGCACCATGTCCTGGGGCTCCGGATTCACCGCCACCCATTGCCAGGCCCCACCGGGGCTCTTCTCCAGCCGGTACTCATACTTGAACAGCAGCTCCAGGAACTTGTTGTCCCACCTGGTGGGGGCGGGGGTCCAGATCCCTTCCAAGCCGCTAGTGATGGTGTCGGGCCCCTTGCCGGTGCCGAAGCTGCTCTTCCAGCCAAGCCCTTGCTGCTCCAGAGGGGCAGCATCGGGCTCGGGCCCTAGATACTGCTTAGGGTTGGCTGCCCCATGGGTCTTGCCGAAGGTGTGACCACCGGCGATGAGGGCCACAGTATCCTCATCGTTCATCCCCATGCGAGTGAAGATCTCGCGGATCTCTTGGGCCGCTCCCAGGGGGTCAGGGTTGCCACCGGGGCCCTCCGGGTTGACGTAGATGAGGCCCATCTGGGTGGCAGCCAGGGGCCGCTGCAATTCCCTCTGGCCGTCCCCAGCGTCATGGCGCTGGTCGCCGAGCCACTCTATCTCAGGCCCCCAGTCCACGTCTTCCGGCGCCTCCCAGATATCCACCCGTCCGGCCCCAAACCCGTAGGTCTTGAACCCCATGGACTCCAAGGCCACATTGCCCGCCAGGATGATGAGGTCGGCCCACGAGATCTTGTTGCCGTACTTCTTCTTGATGGGCCAAAGAAGCCGTATGGCCTTGTCCAAGTTGATGTTGTCCGGCCAGCTGCGGCGCGGTGGGAAGCGAATACTACCGTCCAGACCACCACCCCGTCCGTCGAACACCCGATAGGAGCCAGCGCTGTGCCAGGCCAAACGGATGAATAGGGGGCCATAGTGACCATAGTCCGCCGGCCACCATTCCTGCGATTGGGTCATGAGCCGGCGCAGGTCCTCTTTCAAGGCGTAATAGTCTAGCTGGGCGAAGGCCTTGGCGTAGTTGTAGTCCGGATCGGTAGGAACAAGGGTGGGAGGGTTCTGGTACAGGATACGGAGGTTCAGCTCCTCCGGCCACCAGACCCGCAGCATGTTGCCGCCAAGGGTGGTGTGAGGGTAGCTGTACTTGGCGCCCCGGCGTTCTCTCTCCACGCTCATCCCTGCCTCCTCAATTCGCCGATGTCCAAATTGAGTTATATGCAATGACGGATTCCTTGTCAACCACCTATAACTAGGGGCCCGCTGGAGGAAGAGGCATCTCTGGGGGACCCACGTCGTGGGGCTGGCCCCTAGGGGCCAGCCCCAGCGTCGCCCGCTCACGTAAGGCCTTTAGGACTCCTCGCGTCCTGATAGAATCACAGCGTACGTGAGGCCTGCCAGGGCGCCCCCCAAAAGCCCCAACCAGTACATGGCGAAGTGGGTCCAGTGGCTGGCCACCGCCGCCGGGCCCATCACCCGGGCCACGTTGAGGGCCGCCCCTGTGAGGGGGAAGGCGAAGGCCATAGCGGCCAGCACCACCAGCCCCACCGCCAGGCCGCCCATGGCCCTCTGCCCACGGGGGTCCACCAGCGTCCCTAGGAACACCAGCACCAGCACGAAGGTGAGGGCCGCCTCAAGGAATCCGCCCGTGAAGAGGGCCGACCAGCTGCCGGTGTAAGCATCGCCGAAGGCCAAGGTGGCCCGTCGCGCCGCCTCCGGCACCACGTCCCGATATGCGAAGTCCAGGGCCAGGGCCCCTAGGATGCCTCCCGCCAGCTGCCCCCCGACATAAAGGAGGGCCTCTAGAGGGGGAATCCTTCCTGCCGCCATCACGCCTATAGTCACCGCCGGGTTCAGGTGGCCACCCGACACCGGGTGCAGGGCCGCCACCAGCACCCCATAGGCCACCGCTGTGCCCAGGGCCAGGGTCAGCAGCCCCGCCGATCCCTTGCCCACATCCCCTGCATGTATGAGAAGGGAGCCGGCCAGGAACACAAAGGCCAAAGTGCCTACCATCTCACCCAGGGTGGGGCGAAGGGCATTTATGAGCTCGCCCACGCTGGTAGGAACCCAGGCCCAGCTCACCTCCCGACCAGCCCATCTCACCCTCATGGGCGGGAATAGCAGCGCCATCTCTCATCACCTCCCGTCCTCCTGCCCCATTTCCCAGCCATAGCGGGCGACGCGCACACATATTAGCACTTCTATCACACACTTTGTCAATACCGTGCATATACCCCGTCAATTGCTGGAGGGAACGTGGGGAGGTCAGCTACTGACGCAAGAGGTAGCGGCTGCGCACCCAGGCGCTAGCCACATCCATGGCCAAGGTGAGGCCCAAGATAAGCAGCAGCAGCGTGGCCAGCTTCTGATAGTCCAGCACTTGCAGGTACAGGCTGATATAGAACCCGATTCCCCCCGCCCCCGCAAACCCCAAGATGGACGACGCCCGCACGTTGTACTCCAGCATGAAAAGGAGCTGGCTCAGAGCGGCGTTGGCGCTCTCGGGCCAGACGGCGAACCTCGCCAAATGTATCCTCCCCGCCCCCACACCACGCACCGCTTCCAATACCTCAGGGTCCACCCCCTCGAACAACTCGGAATATATCTTCCCCAGGTAACCCAAGCTGTATAGGGCCAGACCCAAGGTGCCCGCCAACGGCCCCAGCCCCACCATGATGACGAACAACACTGCCCACAACAGCGATGGAATGGTACGGGCCACCGCCACCACCAGCCGCGCCACCGCCACCAGCGGCAGAGGGGATACGGTGCGGGCGCCCATCATACCCAAAGGCAGCGATAGCACAAACCCCAGGGCCGTCCCCGCGAAGGCCATCACCACCGTCTCCCACAGGGCCCGTCCCGCCAGGGGCAGGACGCCGACGTCCGGCGGCACCATATCCCTAGCGAACACCGCCAGATTGGAAAGCCCACGCAACAGCCGCTGTCCTTCAAAGAGGCCCACCTCCCGCATAGCCAGGACGGCCAGCAGGGCCAAGAGCCCCCATACCAGGGGCTCCCTCTTGCCGGCAAATACCGCGCTCCCCCTCAAGACATCGCCTCCCGCAGCAGGGACCATGTCACATCGTTGCCCCGCCCCTCGAACAATGGGCGGCCCCGCCTCATCACCAGCACCCGGTCACAGTACTCCTGCACCAGGGCCACCTCGTGCATGTTCATGACGAAGGTGATGTCGCGTCGGGAGGCTAGCTCCCGCACATGGCCCAGGACCTCCGCCGCCAGGGGCAAGTCCAGGTCGGAGACGAACTCGTCGGCGAACACCACCACAGGGTCCTGCATCAGAGCGCGAGCGATGGCCACCCGCTGCCTCTCGCCGCCGCTCAGGTGGAAGGCCTGCTCCCGCTCCTTCTGTCCGATACCCAGCTCGGCCAGCAGAGCCCGCGCCCGCTCTACCTCCTCTTTAGGAAAGAGCCCCAGTAGCGGGCCTGGCCCCGAGATCCGGCCCAGCGCCCCCACCAGTACGTTCTCCAAGGCCGTCAGCCCCCGCACCAGCCCTAGCTGTTGCGGGATGTAGCCCAGACGCCGTCTGAGGGCCCGGGGCATGCCGTTGTGGACATCATGACCCAAGATCTGCACCTCGCCGCGCTGGGGCCGCAGGAGGCCAGCCAGCAGACGCAACAGGGTCGTCTTCCCTGCCCCCGATGGCCCCATGATGGCCATGAGGGACCCCCGGGGCACCCTCACCCCCACGTCCTGAAGGACCCACTCATGGTGGCGATAGGCGAACCAGAGCCCCTCGGCCCGTACGGCGTAAACGTCAGAATCCCCTGGCCGCATACATCATCGCCCCCATCACCACCAGCAGCACCAGCAGCCCCACCCTGGGCACCACCCTCAGCCGCTGCTCCACGTAGACCAGGCCACTGGGGTTGCCAGCCATGGCTCGGGAGAGCCGTCTCTCCACCAGATGGTGGAACAAGGTGAGCCCCAGGCCCAGCGCGCCTCCCGTCAATATGGAGCGCCCCCATCTACTTTCTACCAAGAGGTCCCAATGGCGCCAGTCCACCATCTCCCCCAGGAGCAAGAAGCCACTTGTCACTGCCACTATGCTCAGCCAGGAGGCCAGGGAGAAGATGCGCGGGAAGACGGCCCTCAACAGCTCGGAGCCCTGGCCCCTTTCCAGCCGCCCAAGGGCTGGCGCCAGCACCAGGTTTATGACCACCATCTCCCCAAACCACGCGGCCCCAGCCAGGACGTGCACCCACCTCACGACGATGGCCCACTCGTCCATCGGCCATGCCCTATCGCTCCCGGAATTGGAGGCCAGTGAGCTGGAGGTAGCGGCTCAGCTGGCCCAAGTGCTCCTGCAAGGTGGTGGGCTGGAATCGCACGAAGATGGCCGAGACGAAGCCCCGCATCAATTCAGGCCTCTCATTGCCCAAGGCCATTAAGGCGTCGATGACCTGGGCACGCAGGGGGTCCTTGAGCCCCTTGCTCACCACCACTCCATGGCTGGGCAGGGGACCTTGACTCTCCAGGACGCGAGAGGCAGCCATAGCCTCCTGGTATAGCTGCTGGGAGACATCGCCGGCCATAACCGTCACATCTACCTGCCCTTGCTTGAGGGCCTGCCAGCACTGCTGGTAGCCGCCACCGAACACTACATCGCTGAAGAACCTCTTGGGATCGGCCTCTTCGCCGCTGGCCGGCTGGGGTAGCAGCCCCAGCTCCACCAGCCTCCCCATAGGCGCCACATAACCGGAGGTGGAAATAGGGCTGGGGAAACAGGCCCTCTTGCCCCTTAGCTCCCCCAACGACTGGTAGGGGCTCTCTTTAAGAACGATCCAGTGGGAGAAGTAGTATGGCGCCTCCACCTGTTGCCCATCGCGCATCACCTGCCGTACCTCGGCCAGCACCAGGTGGGCGCCTGCCTCCTTGGTGGCCAACAGGGAAGGCCACGCGCTCATGAAGGCCACGTGGGCCTGGCCAAAACGGAGGGCCTCCACCACCGCCGCATAGCTGGTGGGGACGAAGATCTTCACGTCCACCCCGGGCAGCCGCTCCTCCAGGAAACGCTCGATGGGGCGCGCTTTTTCCATCATCTCCGCCGCCTGCTGGGTGGGCTGCACCGCTATCACCAACTCCTGCGGCTCCCCCCTGCCCCCGCCACACCCCCCCAGCACCACCGCCACCGCCAACAGCGCTACGAACATCCATCGCGCCATCGCCTGCCTCCCGTTAGCGTCACCATCATGCTAGCATTAGTCGACACAAATGTCAATGCTTAGAGGCGCAAAAAATAAATTGCAATCTTTCTAAAGTGGCATGAGGTGCAAGGGGCTAACGGTCGGGGGGCTGGGGGCCCTCCCAGCGGCGTTCCAGCTCTTCTAGGAAGCGCTCCAGCTCTGGGGAGAGGCGGGGTGGTTCTGGCTCCTGGAGGGAGGCCTCGGCCTCGTAGATGCGCTCCAGCTCCTCGATCCACCTTTGCATCCTAGGGTCACGGCGGGCCTGAGCGTCCAGCTCGCTATACTGCTTCTCCCCCTCCTCACGCATCTTGTCCAGGGGTAGGGGTATGCCGAACACCTGGGATAGGACGGAGAGCACGGCATGGGCGCTGCGGTAGTCCCTCTCCAGCTGGGCGTAGGCCGGCACCTGCACCAGGATGGAGATGGTCTCGATGCCCAGAGCCTCGGCGTGCTGGTACATGAGGGCCAGCACGGTAGTAGGCCCCTCGTAACGGCTCTCCCTCACCCCAGCCGCCTGCAAGCGGGCCAGGGCTTGGGCGGTGCCGGCCGTGCCCACGATGAGCGGGGGGCGGGTATGGGGCACAGGCCCATAGTAGGAGCCCACCAGGCAGTAGGTGCCCACCCCTAGCCGCTCCATGAGGGTGGCCAGCCCTTCCACGTATTCTTCGCCGTGGCAGTGGGGCTCCAGGGCATGGACCAGAATCCAGTGGCTACCGTCGGGCGCCTGAGCGTAGCGGATGTAGGTGTTGGGCAGGGTGACCACGCGGCGTTGGCCCCGCCGGTAAAGCATGGGGCGGTAACGGGTGAAGTCGTAAAAGTGGCCAGGCCGGATGAGCTCCCCCAGGGAGCGCGAGGGCCAGCTCTCCTCCAGGAAGGAGAGGACTATGGTGCCCACGGACCCCACATCGATCCACGGCTGTAGGGCCAGCGCCATCACCGGCCGCTGCAGAGGTGGCAAAGGCTCATGGAGGCGGAACGGCCCTACGTCCATGACCTCTCTTCGCTGACCCCTCCGACGTTACTCCCGCATCTGCTGGGGATCAACCCCCATACGCTGGCACCACTCCACATAGGCCAGGGGGGAGATCTCGGACGGCTTGATCTCGCTGCGGCCCCCCCAGAAGGTGTTGGTGTACAGGACGGGGATGCCCACCTCCGCCAGGTGGCGGTCGATGGCCTCCTTGTGGGCCAGGAGCCAGGCCTTGTCCTGCCCATGAGCCACAGCCATGATATTGACGTTGTTGAACTCCGGGCCTGCCTCCCGCCAATAGCAGTGGGTAAGGACATAGAAACGGCCCACCTCCCGGCCCGCCTCTATCTCCCGCCCCGGGGGGACGGCCCAGTGGAAGAGGGCGTTGTAGGGGGCCACCCGCTGCCCGTCCGCCACCGGCTTGCGGTGCTCCAGGAAGGTAGAGAAGCGGCCGATGATGCCCCGTTGGGCCAGCCCCTCGGCCACCCGGTAGAAAGTCTCCAGATCCACCCCCGCCTCTTGGGCCCGCCCCTCCCACAAGCCGGGCCTGATCTCATGGGGGAGGAACTCCCGTTTGAGGGCCATGAGCACCCGCCACTCCAACTCTGAGAGCTCCTCCACCACCACTGGTTGCGCTTCGGCCGGAAGGTCCGACTTGGCCCCCGGCACCAGGGAACGGCGGCGCACATGCCCCCCCCCCAGAACGAACATGGCCTTAGGGGGCATGATGCGGAACTCCAGCGCCCCCACCCGCTGGGCCAATAGACGACAGTGCTTCTCCAGGGAGAACCCCTGGGGCACCTTCAGGGTGGTCCAGAGGCGAAAGCGAGCACCCGCCCTCGTCCCCTCGGTGGTGCGGATGACCACATGGCCGCTGAAGGGGTCCTCCTGGAACATGAAGTCGAAGGCTCGGTGCAGACGCTCCTGGGGCACGTTCCAGGCCACAAGGGCGCCCTGGGCCAGGTTGGTGGAGAGGAGGGTCTGGCGCACGCGGCGTATGGTCCCCGCTTCCAGCATGGCCCTTATCCGCTCCACCACCGTCTCCACGGGGAGGCCCGTGCGCCGGGCGATCTCGCCTAGGGGGTCACGTTGGAAACCCTCTAGCCGGTCCTCGGCAACGGCCAGGATGGCCTGGTTGATGGGGTCGTCCACGCTCACCGGCAGTGGCAGGGTGCCCATGATGCACCTCCTGTGGGCCATTATAAGGCGAAGCCAGGGATAAGCGCTGTTCCGGAGGCGGGGATGTCACGACCATCGGCGGGCAAGACGACACCCCTGCAGCCTTGACGAGTCATGCTCTCATCTATAAAATCACGGCGAGCCCTCTGCTACCTTAGACCTCATGGCCACAGCACTTGAGGGTGTAAAGGTCATCGACCTCAGCCAGGAGATCGCTGGCCCCTTCTGCACCAAGCTCCTGGCCGACTACGGGGCGGACGTCATCAAGGTGGAGCCGCCGCACGTGGGAGACAAGGCCCGCCATATGGGCCCCTTCAAGGACGACCATCCCCACCCTGAGAAGAGCGGCCTTTTCCTTTACCTCAACACCAACAAACGCAGCCTCACCCTCAACCTAGAGACAGCCACAGGGCGCCAGATCCTGCGCCGCCTGGTGGAAGGGGCGGACATCTTGGTGGAGAGCTACCCCCCAGGGTACTTGGACGGCCTGGGCCTGGGATATAAAGAGCTATCAGCCATAAACCCCCGCCTGGTGATGACCTCCATAACCTGGTTCGGCCAGACGGGCCCCTACAAGGACTTCCAAGGCAGCGAGATCGTCCTCTACGCCATGGGCGGTGAGATGTACAGCACAGGCATCCCAGAGCGGGAGCCCATCAAGACCGCTCTCACTACCTCCCAAGTCCAGGCGGGGGCCATGGCCGCCGTCGCCACCATGGGTGCCTACCTTTTGGCCTCCGCCCAGGGGCAGGGCCAGCACATCGACCTCTCCATGATGGAGGCCCTGTGTGGAGGCATCGACCGTCGGGCCTCCGCCCTCATCGGCTACCAATACACTGGCGAGATCACACCGCGGGCTGGGGGCATGGGGGTGCGGGGTTACCCAGCAGGCGTCTATCCATGCCAGGACGGCTACATTGAGATAGTGGGTGGTGCTGCCCACTGGCAGCGTATCGTCAAGATGCTGGGGGAGCCGGAGTTCCTGAAGGACCCCAAGTGGACACAGCCCACCGCCCAAACGGACCCCCAGCTATACGAGGAGTTCATGGCCTTCTTCATCCCCTGGCTCATGGAGAGGTCCAAGCGGGAGATATGGCGCATCGCCCAGGAGAACCACGTCATCTGCGCACCCCTCAACACCCCAGCCGACGTCTACGACGACCCCCACTTCAACCAGCGGGGTTTCTTTGTAGACGTGGAACACCCAGTGGTGGGGCGCTTCCGCATGCCCGGTAGGCCCTTCATCATGAGCGAGACCCCCTGGCAGCTGCGCCGCCCCGCCCCCCTGCTGGGCGAGCACACGGAGGAGATCCTCCAGGAGCTGGGCTACACCCAAGACGATATCCTCATCCTGCGCCAGACGGGCGTCATCTGAGGAGGGGAAGCCATGGCCACTCTACCATTGGAAGGCGTGCGGGTGGTGGACCTGACGGTGGTGTGGGCCGGCCCCTTCGGCACCATGCTCTTGGCCGACCTGGGTGCCGAGGTCATAAGGGTGGAGAACATACACGTATGGCAGACCTATACCCGCGGCCTCATGGCCCGACCCCCTAAGCAGGTGGCCGCCCAATATCAGCCCTGGACCCTGGGCTTCCCGGATCGGGAGCCTGGCCGCCGCCCCTGGAACCGCGCCCCCCTCTTCAACGCCCACGCTCGCAACAAGCGCTCCTGCACCATCGACCTTCGCCAACCCAAGGGCAAGGAGCTGTTCGCCAAGCTGGTATCCATTAGCGACGTGGTCTACGAGAACAACCCTCCGGAGACCATGGAGAAGCTGGGCATCACCTATGACTATCTCCGCTCCATCAAGCCCGACATCATCTATGTGCAGGTGCCGGGATATGGAGCCACAGGGCCCTATCGCAACTACCGCGCCTTGGGGGTACACCTGGAGGGCTCCGTTGGCCATACCCTCCTGCGCACATACCCCGACCTGGACCCTAGCCAGACCAGCGCCGTCTACACCGGCGACTACCTGGCCGGGGCGGTAGGTGCCTTCGCCACCTTGCTGGCCATCCACCACCGGCGCCGCACGGGCAAGGGCCAACACATCGACCTAGCCCAGGCGGAGAACGCCATCGCCATGTTGGCCCAGGCCTATATGGATTACGCCCTCAATGGCCGCATCCAGTCCAGCCTGGGCAACCGCCATCCCACCGCCGTGCAGGGCTGCTACCCTTGCAAGGAGGAGGGACGCGACCGCTGGGTAGTCATCACCATCCGCGATGACCGCGATTGGGAGGCCTTCTGCCGTGCCCTGGGCAACCCGCCCTGGACCCAAGACCCCAAGTTCGCCGATGTGGCTAGCCGTCGTCGCCATCAGGACGAGCTAGACCAGCACATCGCCGCCTGGACAAGCCAGCACACCAACTACGAGGTGATGCACATCCTCCAGGCCCATGGCGTCCCCGCAGGTCCCGTGATGGACGCCAAGGACTGCTATGAAGACCCCCACCTGCGGGAGCGAGGCTTCTTTCACGAGCTATACCAGGAGGACTGCGGAACCCATCTCTACCCCGGCTTCCTATGGCGCTACTCCCACACGCCCATGCGCATCTGGCGGGCCCCCGTGCGCCTGGGGGAGGACAACGAGTACGTCTACAAGGAGCTCCTAGGCGTCTCGGACGAGGAATACAGGAAGCTGGAGGCCGAGGGCTTCCTGGGCATGGACTACGCTCCCGAGGTGCCCTGAGAGGCCTCAGCGCACGGCAAGGCCAGGACGAAGGTAGACCCCTCGCCCAGACGGGACTCCACCTTTACTTGACCACCATATCCCTCGGCGATGGTCTTCACCAAGGCTAGACCGAGGCCGGCGCCACTGCCCCTTTCTCCCGTGCCATGCCTCCCCCGCCGAAAACGCTGGAAGATGTAGGGCAGCTCATCAGGGGGGATCCCCACCCCCGAGTCGGACACCGCTATCTCCACCTGCCCTCCCGCGGCCTGCGCCGAGAGACGCACCCTGCCCCCGGGCGGTGTAAACTTGATGGCGTTGTCCAATAGGTTGCGCACGGCGGTGCTCAGCAGCTCCGCGCTGGCTCGCACCAAAGGCAGGTGAGGGGGAACGTCCACCTGCATCTGGAGGCCTTTATGCTGAGCCAGCACCATCATGGAGTCCGCCACCTGGAACAGCACGGGCGCAGGGTCCATGGGCTGCGCCCCTCGCGCCAGCTGGGCATCGACACTGCTCAAGGAGAGGAGCTGATGGGCCAGGCGGTCCAGACGCTCCACCTCCTCCAGGGCCAGAGCCAGATAGCGCCGCGCCGTCTCCGGGTCACGCTCGCCGTGGGCTTGGGCCATCTCCAGGCGCAGTCGCACGCTGGCCAAGGGAGAGCGCAGCTCATGGGCCGCCTCCGCCACTAAGGCCAGCTGCCGCTCCAGCCAAGAGCGCAGGCGATGGGCCATGGTGTTGAAGGCCTCCGCCAGCTGCCGCGTCTCCACCGGGCCCTGGGGGACCACGCTCTGGCCTAGGTCGCCCCGGGCCAGGGCAGCGGCTGAGGCGGTAAGCTCGCGTACAGGCCGCGAGATATGCCTAGCCAGCAAGAGGCTAGCCGCCACCGATGCCCCCAACACCAGCAGCCCCATCCCCCCTAAGGCCAGCCAGGTGTTGCGGATCTCGGCGTTCATGGGGCCCTTGGGCCTACCTGCCACGAGGACCCCCCGCGGCATACGAGGATCGCCAATGACAGCTGCTGCCATCATAAAGGACGAGGCTTCCTCATCTTCTCCCCATGGATAGTCATCGGAGGCCGCTACTACATTGCCTTTTTCGTCTAGGATAGCGAGGGAGACCCCCGCCAGCTCGCCGAGGGCGTGTGCGTAAACCCCCGCGGGTACACGAGGCCCCGACTCCAACTCCTCGTCCAGAACGGTGGCCATTAAGGAGGCCGTCCTGAGCAGGGCCTCCCGGTATTTGGCGCTTATGTCATGGCTCATGCGTATGCCCGCCCATATGACCAAAGCCAGCAACCCAGGCAACACCACCAAGAGATGGGCCACTGCCAGCCTCCCCCCTAAGGTGGCCAGGGGCAGGCTTACGAGCTTACGGAGCCTCCAGACGGTAGCCATAACCGCGCACGGTGACGATGTAGCGGGGCTGAGCCGGGTCCTCCTCGATCTTCTCCCTTAGCCATCTTATGTGGACCTCGAGAGTATGGGGATCGCCCACCCAGTCGGGCCCCCAAACGGCGTCTAGGAGATGCTGCCGGCTGAGGGCCTGACCAGCGTTGAGCATAAGAACCTCCAGAAGGCGGAATTCCCTTGCACTGAGACGAAGGGGCACCCCCTTCAGCCAGGCTTGACGCCGCGCCCTGTCCAGGGAGAGCTCCCCCACCCGCAGGAGGGATCCCCCTTGGCCTCCGGCCAGCTCCTGCCGCCTCAGCACGGCCTTGATGCGGGCCAAAAGCTCCCGGAAGCTGAAGGGCTTGACCACGTAATCGTCCGCCCCCAATTCCAGGCCCATCACCCTATCTAGCTCTTGCCCCCTGGCCGTGACCATAATGATGGGCACCGTAGACTCCGCTCGAAGAGTGCGCAACAGGGAGAAACCATCCACCCCCGGCAACATGACGTCCAGGAGGACGATGTCGGGCTGGGCGGTGCGGGCCAGCTCCAGACCCCTCTCACCATCGGGCGCATGCAGCACCTCGAACCCCTCCATCTCCAGCCCGAACTGAAGGGGCTCAGCGATGTCCTGGTCGTCCTCGATGATAAGAACGCGCAGCCGCCTCCCCTCGTCCTGAGGAGACTTCATAAGACCAGTTCACCCTCGCAGCTAGATCATACGAGCGCTCCAGATACGGTATATTGTAAAGCTGTACACTGAGAGGGCAGTGATGCCCAGGAACCATAGGGCCGGAGTGGTAGCGGCGTCGGACCCCGTCCAAAAGACGTGGGCCGCCCCTAGCAGGAAGACGAGATATGTCCCATAGTGGAGCCTCCGCCAGACCCTTGGCCCCAACCAGCGCCGCACGTAGAAGGTTAGGGATGTGAGGGCTCCCACATAGAGGGCCACCTGACCCAGGGCCACCGGCAGAGGACGATACTCCTGCCCCACCAGCGGCACCAAGAGCTTCCCCACCGAATATCCCAGAAGGGGATCCCCCAGCAGCAGCAAGGCGTGGGCCAGGGCGAGGGCCATGCCTACAAGCCCCGTGAACTCATGTAACGAGAAGAGAAACCTGGGCCAGGAGCTGGGAGCCAGCCGGCCCGCCACGCCCAGCCCCAAAAGGAGAGAAACCCAGAGGAAGAAATAGGCCTCCCACCCCGTGATGCGCGATAGATGCCAGAAGTCCTCTCCCCCCACCTCCCGAAAGGATTCCAGAAGACGTGGGAGGGCAAGGAGGCCCAACAACACCCCCACCCAGGCGCCTAAGGCCGAGGCCACAAGGAGGTAAGGGCCGGGCTTATCTCGGGCTGTTTGCCCTGTCATAGCCACCTCTCCCGCCAGAGAAGGGGGTACATCTCCGGGCTGAGGCGGGCCCGCCCATCGCGCCAAACCAAGAGGGCAGGCAGCCGCCGGGCACGCAACCAACGCCACCCACGGCGCCCCCCTAGGATAAGGGCCACCTTGGCCATCACTTCAGCCCACAGGGTGGAAGGAGCCCACACCGTCACGCTTAGCAGATCGGTGCGGGCCGGCATCCCCGTCCGGGGATGGATGATGTGGTGGAAATCGCGGCCCTTTCGCCGCCAACGCCTGTAGTCCACGCCCGAGGTGGCCACTCCCCCTCCCTTCAGGCAAAGGACAGCCATATCCACCTCATCTTCGCCAGGATCGGCGATGCCCACGGGCCACCCTGGCCACCCTGGCGGCGCCCCCCGCACGGCTATATCGCCCCCAGCGTCTACCAAGCAGGGCCCCCAGCGGGAAAGGAAGCGGGCCGCCTGGTCTGCTGCCCACCCCTTGGCGATGCCCCCCAGGTCGACACGGACCCCATGGCCCAGCCTCACCTCCCGCCCCAATGGATGGAGGCGTACGCATCGCCAGCAGATGGAGAAGGGACGCCGAGGGGGGACGTCATCGGGCTCTAATAAGGCGAAAGGACGATGGTACCCGGCGGCCTCCAGAGCAGGTAGGACAGTGGGGTCGAACAGGCCGCCGGTGGCCCTTGCTGCCCGTATCGCCTGCCGCAGCACAGCCCATAGGAGGGGGCTGGCCGAGATGTAGCCGTGGGTGTTGAGGCGTGATAGCTCGCTCTCAGGGAGGAAGCGGCTAAGCCTTGCCTCCACCCTTCTCATAAAGTCCACCACCACCTGTAGGGCCCTCTCTCCCTCCTTCTCTACGGGGGAGGCTAGCCAGGCGCTCATCTGGCAGCCCATAGCCCAGAAGCGCACGCCCAGCGCCGGGCCCCATCTGGTGAGCTCCAGCGCACCCTGTCCACACGTCTCCATCATCGCGATGACCTCGTCCTTACCGACGGGACGGGGGTGAGCCGTTGGACGCCGGGTACTTGACTACCTATGGTGGGGGTCCTCCCTGGAGAGGACGGGGCGGGCTGCTGCGTGTCCGAGCCTCGGCCACCTATGCTGACCCTCGGCGGAGGCACCGCCATGGGCTGCTGGGCTCCAGGGGCAGGGGTCGGACTAGGGGAGACAGCAGTCCCTGACGGAATGTCATCCCGTGAGAGGGCGGCCCACCCCACCACCAGGGCCAGGGCCGCCCCGGATATCATGGCCACCTTGACGATCCCTGGGTCCGGATATCGCTTCGCCACTGCCTGTTCACCCCTTTAATCATCGTCCTCGCTCTTTATGCCCAGCACTTGGCCCGTGGTGGCGTCCACATACACCTCGTGGCGCTCCGTCTTCACCTCATACACTGGAAGACCGTACTTCCGCTCCAGCTCCACCTTACGCACATAGCTGTCACCAGTGGCAGAGAGGGCAATGCGCTGCGCCTCCTCAGCGCTTATCGCGGAGGCCTGGGAACCGGGCTGGGCAACGCTGGCCACGTCGCCGCTCCCGCCTCCCCCACCGTTTGTCGCGGAGGGCTGGAACCCCCTCTGGGCAACGCTGGCCACGTCGCCGCTCCCGCCCCCGGCCGAGTCCGCCCTCATCCCCAGGACCCGGCCGGTAGCGGCGTCCACCACTATCACCCCCTGCCCTATTTGCACCTCATAGACGAACCCCGAGCTACCGAGCACCAGACGCACATCATCGGCCTGGCCGCCACGGGTATAGGCCAGAGCAGCCTTCACCGCCTCATGGGGAGCGACGATGGTGGACGACACGGGCGTCACGAGATTCGCAGAGGCGACGCTGCCGGGTGAGCCCCTCTCCTCCTCGCGCCTTTCCTGCCTCATCCCCCAGGCGATGCCCGCCACCGTACCCACCACGAGCACCGTCAGGGCAGCGGTTAGGGCTAGGGCACCCTTGCGGATCATGCCTTTACACCTCCTAATCGCCGATATCCTGGAGACCATCTGTAGCACAGGCAGCAGCCCACGATATTAAGCTGGGGTGAAATCACCATTAAGGGATCCTCAAGAGTTGGTGGCGATAGCTCTGGCCATCGTCCCTCCCCCAAGGGCAGGGAGGGCCATGGGTCTCAGAAGAGGTCGAGGAAGCGTTGGCCTACGTAGGCCAGCAGGAAGGCACGCAGAAGCTTCCCTGCGCTCACCGAACAAAGGAACCGCCACAGGGGCATGCGCACCGCCCCTGCCGTGATGCCCGCGAACTCGAACAGGGGATTGGGCACCGCCGAGAGGACGAACAGAGTGGGCATCCCGTAATGGAGCATGAGCCTGTCTATGAGGGCAGCGGCGCGGGAGAGGGCCCGCCCCAGCCTACCCCGCATGGGCATGGGGCGTTGCGAGCTCAGTTCCCGCAGGCCCCGGCCGGCGGCGTAGGCCGTCAGCTCCGCCAAGGCCATCCCCAGCCCTCCCACCAGGGCCACCAAGGCAGGGTTGAGGGTACGGGCCAGGGCCACCAGGAGGGCCTGCCCAGCGGCCGTTAGCCCCGGCACCGGCACGAAGAGGGTGGCCGTGGCCAGGAAGTTGGCCAAAAACACCCCTGGGTAGCCTAACGCCTCCAGGTCCTCCTCGCTCACCCCCAGCAGGATGGGCACCAAGCCAATACCCGTCCCCACCAGGAGGATGAGGACGACCCCCCCTACCAACACCAGGGGGGTGGGGAGGCGGGCGAGCCATCCCCAGGACCCCTTGAGAGCGGCCTTGGCCGTCACCCCTTCCCCTGTCTCGCTAATCTCTGAGCCCATCTCAACCAGTATATGTCCCCTTCTGGGCAATGCCGCACCCATGTTAGAATGTTTCTGGCCATGCGCTACCACATCTGGACTGAAGGATGCCAAATGAACGAGGCCGATTCGGCCAAGCTGGCGGCCGGCCTCCAAAAGCTGGGCTACCAGGAGGTCTCCCGCCCCGAGGAGGCCGACTTGGCCGTAGTGAACACCTGCGTCGTCCGCCAGAAGGCCGAGGATAGGGCCATCTCATACCTAGGCTACCTCAAGTACCTCAAGCAGAGGAGGAACCCTAGCCTGCGCATCGCCGTCATGGGCTGCCTGGTGGGGCCCAAGGTGGACGACCTGAAGGCCCGATTCCCCTTCGTAGACATCTGGGCTCGCCCTCAGGACTTCGATACCATTCTGCGGGCCCTGGTGCCCGAAGACGACCTGGGGGGTGAGTTCTGGCCCCAGACCTTCCCCGAACCCAAAGGGCCCACAGCCTATGTCCCCGTCATCCACGGCTGCAACAAGTTCTGCACCTATTGCATCGTCCCCTTCCGGCGTGGCCGCGAGCGCTCCCGCCCCATAGAGGAGGTGCGGCGGGAGGTGGAATACCTCTGCTCCAGGGGCGTCAAGGAGGTGACCCTCCTGGGCCAGACGGTGGAAGCCTATGGCAAGGACCTCCCCGACCGCCCCGACCTGGCCGACCTCATGGCGGCCATCCATGATATCCCAGGGCTGGTGCGCATCCGCTTCCTCACCTCCTACCCCAAGGACATGACCGCCAAGATCGTGGAGGCGGTAGCCCGCCTTCCCAAGGTGTGCGAATACTTCAACATACCTGTGCAGTCAGGTGACGACCGGGTGCTGGCCCGCATGCGCCGCGGCTATACCGTGGCTGAGTATCTGGAGAAAGTGGAGCTGGTGCGGCGCCTGGTGCCGGGGGCAGCCATCACCACCGACGTCATCGTGGGCTTCTGCGGCGAGACGGAGGAGGAGTTCCAGCACACCTTAGACCTCCTGCAGAAGGTGCGCTTCGACAAGGTGCACGTGGCTGCTTACTCCCCCCGCCCCGGCACCTATGCCTGGCGGCGCATGGAGGACGATGTGCCCCCGCATGAGAAGATGCGCCGTCTCCACGCCGTAGAGGAGCTGCAGGAGGCCATCGCCCGCCAGATCAACCAGGGCCTGGTGGGCACCATCCAGGAGGTTCTGGTGGAGGGTGAGCGAGGGGGAAAGCTGTATGGGCGCACCCGTACCGGCAAGCTGGTGCACTTCCCCGGCCAGGCCAGCCCTGGCCAGCTAGTGAAGGTGCGCATCCTGCATGCTAGCCCCTGGTCTCTGCAGGGAGAGGTGGCGGAGGCCCTAGCCCTGGTCACCGCCAACTAGGATTCGGAGGCGGCGCCGTGGCCACTCTCCTCTCCGGCTACCCCTATGCCCCCGGACTGCGGCCAGTGGCTGCCTTGGTGGTCATCTTCACTGTGGACGGGGGTAAGTTACAGGTGCTCCTAGTACGACGCAGCGCCCCCCCATACGAGGGTTGGTGGTCCCTCCCTGGTGGCCTCCTCGCCCCCGCCGAGGGGCCCGACGAGGCGGCGGTGCGCAAGCTAGAGGAGGAGACGGGCGTCACCGACGTCTACCTGGAGCAGCTCTTCACCTTCCACGACCTGGACGGGCGGGGAGGGGTGGCCGTCACCTATTTCGCCCTGGTGGACATCGGGCGGGCCCACCTGGCCCAACGCAACGAATGGCCTCCCTCTTGGTTCGCTGTGGAGAACCTCCCCCCTCTGGCCTTCCGCAACGAGATGGTGGTGGAATATGCCTTGCGTCGCCTCCGGGCCAAGCTGAGTTACAGCAACGTGGTCTATTCCCTCCTGCCCCCCCATTTCACCATGAGCCAGCTACAGAGGGTATATGAGGCCATCCTGGGACGGCGGCTGGACAAGCGCAACTTCCGTCGCCGTATGCTGGCCTTGGGCTTGGTGGTCCCTACAGGCAGGAGGGCGGCCGAGGGGCGCCATCGCCCTGCCCAGCTATACGCCTTCCGCGAGCGCCGTCCCATCATCTTCTGATGCCACGTGGGCCCTGCCATATGGGCCAAGGAAGGGGAACCATCTCCTCCGTTGACCAGGTGGGTCGGAGGGCCCACAATGGAACTGGGCACAGCGGCCCCTGATCCCACTCTTTTAGCATGGGGGGCCGCTTTAATGGCCAGGGTGAGAGGGAGGGCCTTGAGCCACGACTACCAGAAGACCGCTCTTCCCAACGGTCTACGGGTGGTCACCGCCTATAGGCAGGCCTACTCTGTGGCCATAAGCATATATGTGGGGGCCGGCTCCCGCTACGAGCGAGACGAAGAAGCAGGCATCTCCCACTTCGTGGAGCACCTCTGCTTCAAGGGCACTGAGAAGCACCCCACCCCCAGGCACGTAGCAGAGGTGGTAGACGTGGTGGGTGGCGACGTGAACGGTGCCACCGACCGCGAGCTGACCGTCTTCTACGCCAAGGTGGCGCGGGACGACTTCCCCACCGCCCTAGACCTCCTGCTGGACCTCATCTCCTCCCCCCTCTTCGACCCGCAAGAGGTGGAGCGGGAGAGGGAGGTGGTGCTGGAGGAGCTGGCTTCCATCGAGGACTCCCCTTCTCAACTGGTAGGGGTGCTGGTGGAGGCCGCCCTGTGGCCTGGCAACCCCCTCGGCAGGGACGTGGCCGGGACCCGCCAATCGGTCCAGGCCATCACCCGCGACCAGGCCTTGGCCTATCAGCGGAGGCAGTACGTGCCCAATAACATGGTCATCGCTGTGGCTGGCGCCGTAGACCACCAGGAGGTGGTGGACGCCATCTGGCAGCGGGCTGGCCGGTGGCCGGCCGGGGCCCCCGCCACGTGGATCCCGGTGAGCAACGGCACCGGTCCGAAGGTGACGGTCCGCTATAAGGACACCGAACAGGCCCACCTGGCGGTGGCGATGCGCGGCCTCTCCCTCCTCCATCCCCAACGCCATGTCCTATCCCTCATCTCTCTGGCACTGGGGGAGGGCATGAGCAGCCGCCTGTTCCTGGAGCTACGGGAGAGGCGAGGGCTGGTATACGAGATCAGCTCCTATGTGCACTTCTTCCTGGACACAGGGGCCCTCACCATATACGCCGGCACCGAGCCCCGCAAGGCGCCATCGGTGATCTCCATCATCATGGAGGAGCTGGAGCGGCTGCGGCAGGAGGGGCTGAGGGAAGAGGAGCTGGCGCGGGCGCACAAGCTGGCTAGGAGCCGTATTCTCCTCCGGCTGGAGGATACTCGTAACGTCGCCGGTTGGTTGGGCGGCCAAGAGCTTCTCCTGGGCCGCATACGCACCCCTGAGGAGGTGCTGCAGGAGATAGAGCAGGTGACGGCCGAGGATATCAAAAGGGTGGCCCAGGAGCTGTTGCAGCCCCAGGCCGCTTGCTTAGCGGCCGTAGGCCCCCTTCCCTCCGATGGCCCTCTGGCCTCCGCCCTAGGGGCCTGAAGGCGGAGGAGGCAGGAGGGAGGTGGGCTGACCCATCTCTGGGCACCCCTCCTCCACGCGCACGGACAGCCCTACGACGAAGCGCAGTATCTTGAGGGCATCCACGGCACTCACCTGGCGGTCGCAGTCCACATCGCCCCACGCTGGGGAGCTGTCCAGAGAGCCGCCTACCACTGGGCAGGGCTGGGATTGGCTGACCGAGAGGCCCACCACATAGCGTAAGGTCTGAAGGGCGTCCACCGCGTCCACCGAGCGGCTGCAGTTCAAATCGCCCCATATCACCTGGGAGCTCTCGCGACAGAGGCGGGAGGCAGCAGCCAGGGCGTCCAGAAGGCCAGCACCGTACATGTTGTCCATCCCCGGCGGGCCCAGGTCAGTGGCCGTGGTCAAGATGGCCTGCAGGAGCTCCTGACGCTCCGCCCCCGGGTCCTCGGGCCCTGGGCCCGCTCGCAGGTCGGGCCGGCACTCCAAGAGGAGAGCGGCAACAGCCGCCACATGGGGGGCAGCGGCCGAAGTGCCCAGGAAGCGTTGGGGGAACCCCCCCGCCCCCGAGACGCGCACTCCATCCACAGCCACTATCTCCGGCTTGGTACGACCATCGTTGGTGGGGCCGCGGCTGCTGTAGGGAGCCAGCTGTCGGTTGGTTGGGTCAAAGGCGTTGATGGCCCCCACCGATATCACACCCCCCCCGGCGTCAGCCTGGTTGGTGACGCTACTCTCGGGGGTGTAGAAGTTGGCCCGACCGCCTATCACGAAGATGTCCAGCTCCCTTGCCCCCACGCCGGGGCCAGAGATGACCAGATCCACAGTGACCGGCTCTAAAGAGTTATTAGTCCAAACTAATGACTCAGTGGGGTTCTGGGTGCACGTCTGGGGATTGTTGCTGCTGGCCAAAAGGCGGGTGGTCCCATGCTCATAGAGGTGGACATTATAGTCTAAGCATGCGCCGCCAAAGGGCTCGTCCCACTGCACAAAGATGCGCAGCGTGCTCCGCCCCCCCACTAGGATGGGGTTGTCACACCGCGCCCCCAGGCCATCGCGGTCGATGGTGCGAGCAGTGGGGTAGAAGAGGTGGGGCCCCCCAGGGCCACAGGGGGTGAACCGCTCCTGATAGTGGTTTAGGGCGTGGTTACCCACCGCCGTTATATAGGCCCGCACCGGATTCTCAGAAGAGTTAAGAGCGTGGCTAGTGTTGAGAGAGACGATGCTGGTGCCATCGTAGGGGCCGACGTTCAGCCAGTTGACGTCATCCACTATGACGTCCACCCTCCGGGCCAGGCAGTTGACCGCGGCGTTGAAGTCGAGGGGTGTGCCCATGGCGAAGTGGCCGAACCAAAGCTGGGCCTCTGGGGCCAGGTCATGGACGATCTCCAGCATGGCCGTCCCCTCGGCACCTGTTAAGAGGGGGTCGGAGCCTGCCACCACGTTACAATCGGAGATGTTCACCGGGGGTAGCTCGCCGGCGGCCTGGGCCTCCCCCAGCCCCCTGACCCCATCGGATATGACGCCTACCTTGACGCCGCGGCCGGCGAAGCCGGTGACCATGCGTAGGTCGCGGGCCTTCAGGATATAGTCCCCCTGACTCACGACGCCCGCCCCCATGGGATAGGGGGGCTCCTCCACGTAGCGCACCACCGGCTGGGCTGCTAGCTCGCCCAACCTTAGGGGCGGGACCCAGGCCTGGACGATGCCCCAAGCCCCGTCCACCCTTTCCACCCTCCCCCCCACAGCCTCCACCGCCCTCACTACCTCCCCCACATCGTCCCCGTAGGCCCACACTTGCACTCGGTTGGCCATATCTAGACGCAAGACCCGGGCAGCCAGGGCTGGGCCGAGGTCGCCGTCCTCCTTCGGGAGACCCACCGCGCCCAGCTCCGACCTCTGCAAGGCCTCGTGAAGGGACAGCAGCCGTGAGAGGCGAGAGGAAAGCTTGAGCTCCTGGGATGGGGAGGGGAGGGCCTCCATCCGCTCTTGGGCCAGGCGCACCCCCTCAGGAATCGCTGAAGGCCCGTGGTGCTGCGCCGCCGCACCCCACACTAGGGCCATAGGGACGATGGCCAGCAACACCATCCGCCTCATGTCCCCGCCTCTATCACCATCAGCGTGCGATGACCACCCTCCCACGTCAAGCTGGCCATTCCCCAAGCCTGTTTGGATGGAAGGCCTTCCCCCTCATGTGTAAGGTAAAGCCCCAAGAACCCACGTGACCTTTGGCACCGGAATCTCGGGACTAATGGCCCTCATACCGGTCTAGTTCTGTCCGATTTACTCATACACGAGAGGTCCTGACCCCGGCAGGGGCAGGGCCAGATAGGCTAGTTGCGCGGGAGGGCAGAGAGGATGAAGGTCTTCAAGCCGTATTTAAAGGTAATGGTCCTGCTGTCCCTGCTGGCCATAGGCTTTGGCCTCCTGGGCCAGGCCTGTGGCCGCGGAGAGAAGGAGGGAACACCCGTAACCGGCGCCACAGCCCAGGACATAGCACGCGCCCGCGGCCTCAGCAATGAGGACGTGGTGCGGGCCCTTAAGCAGTTCGTTCCCCCTGGCAAGTACGATGAATACCTCCTGTTCGCCTCCGGCGGCCATTCGGGCCAGGTGTTGGTCATCGGCGTCCCCTCCATGCGCATCCTGAAGGTGATCGGCGTCTTCACCCCTGAGCCGTGGCAAGGCCTGGGGTATGGTGCCGATTGGGGCGACACCGTTCTCGAGCAGGGCAATCCCAACATCCCCGAGAACGTGAGATTGGGTTGGGGCGACGTCCATCACCCCGCCCTGAGCGAGACCAACGGAGAGTACGATGGCCGCTGGCTCTACGTCAACGACCGGGCCAACGGCCGGGTGGCCATGGTGGACCTGCGGGACTTCCGTGTCAAGCAGATCGTGGCCATCCCCAACATGCAGACCAATCACGGTGGGGCTTTTGTCACCCCCAACACGGAATACATCGTCGTCACCTCCAAATACCCCACCCCATGGCCCGAGGGCTCCTTCGCCGAGCTGAGCGAATACGCTGAGAAGTTCCGCGGGGTGGCCTCCTTCCTCAAGGTCCACCCGGAGACGGGCCGCATCGTGCTGGAGGAAAGCTTCCAGGTGGAGCTCCCGCCCTATAACCAGGACCTGGCCGATGCCGGCAAGAAGGTGAGCGATGGCTGGGCCTTCTTCAACTCCTTTAACACCGAGCTGGCCACCGGCGGCGTCCTGGAGGGCAAGCCCCCCTTGGAGGCGGGCATGTCTCAGAACGCCTTCGACTACCTCCACATCATCAACTGGCGGAAGGCCCAGGAGGTGGTGGCCGCTGGCAAGTATGAGATGCTCAACGGCATGCGGGTCATCCGCCTCCCCACCGCCATCCAGGAGGGGATCCTCTTCTTCGCCCCCGAGCCTAAGAGCCCCCACGGTGTGGACGTGGACCCCAGTGGCCGCTACATCGTGGTGGCTGGCAAGCTGGACCCCCACGTCACCATCTACGACTTCAAGAAGATCGAGGAAGCCATCCGCAACCGCAACTTCGAGGGGACCGACCGCTACGGGGTGCCCATCTTGAAGTTCGATGCCGTGGTGGCTGCCCAGGTGGAGGTGGGGGCCGGGCCCCTGCACACCCAGTTCGATGACCAAGGCCATGGCTACACCAGTCTGTTCATCGAGAGCGCCGTGGCCAAGTTCACCCTCGGCCCGGACGTGGTGAAGACGGGCGAGCCCCCCTTCACCCTGGTGGACAAGATCAACGTCCACTACAACATCGGCCACCTGGTGGCGGCCGAGGGCGACACGGTGAGCCCTGACAGCAACTATCTGGTGGCCCTCAACAAGTGGTCCATCGACCGCTTCCTGACGGTGGGTCCCCTCCACCCCCAGAACTTCCAGCTCATCGACCTCAAGGGCGGCCGTGGGCCCATGGAGCTCATCGCCGATATGCCCATACCCATTGGCGAGCCCCACTACTCTCAGATGATCAAGGCGGACAAGGTGAAGGCGTGGGAGGTCTACCCTGTGGGCACCAACGCCCTCACCATGAAGCCAGACCCCAACGCCGTCAAGCAGGGCCAGGAGCGCATCGAGCGGCGGGGGAACACGGTGGAGGTGTGGATGACGGCCGTGCGCAGCCACTTCAGGCCCGACCAGATCCGGGTGAGACAGGGCGACAAGGTCATCCTCCACATCACCAATCCTGAGCAGACGCGCGATGCCACCCACGGCTTCGCCATCGCCGACTACAACATCCAGGTGAGCATCGAGCCTGGCGAGACCACCACCATTGAGTTCGTGGCCGATAAGCCGGGCGTGTTCAACTTCTACTGCACCGAGTTCTGCTCCGCCCTGCACCTGGAGATGGCCGGCTGGCTGCTGGTGGAGCCCGCCAAGGTGGCAGGACGTTAGCAAGCCCATGGACGGCCTGCGCCCTCTGGCGCAGGTGGGCGGGTGGGTGGGCTATGACCACAGAAGGGAGTAAAGGGACGATGCGCCGGATATTGAGACGACCAGAGGGCCCGTGGACGACAGCTGTGGTGGTGGGTGTAGCCCTCCTCCTGGCCTCGGTCTTTCTACCCTTGTGGCAGATGAACCTTAAGGCACCCCAGTACCCCAAGGGCCTCCTTATGTACGCCTACGGATATAAGTTCGCCGATAACCCCCGGACCACCTATAACGACATCAACGAGATCAGCAACCTCAACCATTACATCGGCATGAAGCCTATAAAGAAGGTGGCGGAGATGAACGTCTTCCTGCCGGGGGTGGCTGCCCTGGCCCTCTTGGCCCTGGCCTCCACGGTGGTGGGCTGGCGGAAGCGCCTGGTGAGGCTCCTGGTGGTGGGGGGCTTCTGGTTCGCCGTCCTCTTCTTCCTGGCCGACCTGCAATACTGGCTCTACCATTACGGCCACGACCTGGACCCCCACGCCCCCATCCGCACCAGCCCCTTCACTCCCAAGCTGGTGGGCGCTCTAAAGGTGTGGAACTTCACAGTGGAGACCAGGTTCGCCCCCGGTTTCTACCTGCTGCTGGGGGCCGCCCTGGCCATCACCATCCTTCCTCCAGCCTTGGCTACACTAAAGACATGGGCAGGGCAGCGACTGGGCGGGAGAGCGTTGACAGGCGTACCCCAATGAGATGGGGACTTTGGGCCCTTGCCTTCCTTCTCCTCATCTGGCGGCCCTCACCGACGGTGAGGGCCGCTGGCCCTGAGCTTCCCTCCCAGGCCCTGCAGGAACGCATCGACGCTGCCCCTCCCGGCGCCACCCTGGAGGTGGAGGGGGGCATTTACATGGGCCCCATCAGCCTGCACAAGCCTATTCACCTAGTGGGCAAAGGGTGGCCCGTCATCGACGGGAGGGAGGAGGGGGACGTGGTGACCATCACAGCCAGCGGGGCCTCTATATCGGGCTTCGTCATCCGTGGCAGCAGTTGGAGCCCCTCCCAGGAGCCGGCGGCGGTGAAGGTGAAGGAAGCCAAGCAGGTAACCGTTAGAGGCAACCGCATCGAGAACTCCTTCTTCGGCATCTATCTCATCGATGCTGACGAGGCCATGGTAGAAGGCAACCAGGTGAGCCTTGCGCCCCACCGCCCCGTCTCCCGCCGCGGCCATGGCGTCTACGCTTGGGAGACGTCGGAGGCCATCTTCCGTGGCAACGTCATTTCCTATACCTCCGATGGCTTCTATTTGGACCACTCGGACAGCAACGCCATCCTTGATAACACGGTGCGGCACGGGCGCTTCGGCATCCATCTCATGTATTCGGACGATGTAGAGGTGATAGGCAACATCCTGAGGGAGAACCTGGCAGGCGTGGTGCAGATGTTCTCCCATCGCCTCCTGGTGCAGAGAAATGAGATCTCAGACCATCGGGGTGCTTCCGGTGTCGGCATATTGGTGAAGGACTCCGACGACCTGTTCGTCGTGGACAACAAGGTGGTGGGCAACGTATACGGCATCACCGCCGATGGTTCGCCACAGTCAGTGGGGTCCACAGTGGTATTTCAGCGCAACCTGTTGGCCTCTAACCAGGTGGGGATAGGGCTCATGCCCAACGCTCCCATCTCCGTCTTCGAGAACGCCTTCGTGGACAACGGGATCCAGGTCCAGGCCCTGGGTAGAGGCGTCATGTCCCGCCTGATGGCCGTCCACGGTGGCGGTGGCGCCCACCACCATCACGCTGTCCAGGAGGAGCCCGTGTCCTTGCCTGCCGGGGTGGCCTTGGCCTCCGAAGGTCGTGGGAACTACTGGAGCGACTACCGCGGCTACGACCTGGACGGCGACGGGGTGGGCGACATCCCATACAGGCTCACGTCCCTCTTCGCCCGGTTGAGCAGGGAGCAGCCCTCGGCCAGCGCTTTCCTGTACACCCTCGCCCATGAGGCCCTGGGGGTGGCAGAGCGGCTCTTCCCCATGGTGGGCGCGGGCGAGGCGTTGGAAGACCCGGCGCCGCTCATGGAGCCTCCCCTGGCCCTCGGAGGCGATGGAGAGGGCCCCTCTCTCGCCATGGTGGTGGTATCCTTGGCCATGGTAGGCCTCCCCGTCTATCTGGCTCTGTCCTTGCGCCCTCCCTGGAGGCGTCGACATGCTCACGGTGCGTAGCCTCAGTAAACGCTTCGGAGACCGCCTGGTGCTGAAGGGCATAGACCTGGCGGTGGGTCCAGGGCAGGTGGTGGCCGTGTTGGGGCCCAACGGTGCCGGCAAGACCACCATCTTCCGCTGCGTGTTGGGTCTTGTCCACTTCCAGGGCCAGGTGCTGGTGGGGGGGCTGGACGTGCGCCGGCATGGCCGGGAGGTGCGTCGCCTTATAGGGTATGTGCCCCAGTCCCCTGCCTTCCACCCACACATGACAGTGGAGGAGACGGTGCGCTATTATGCCCGCTTACGTGGCCTGGACGGGAATACTCAAGGACTCATAGCCACCATGGGGCTTGATTCCATATCTGGGAAGAGGGTGCGGGAGCTTTCAGGAGGGATGCTCCAGCGCCTGGCGGTGACCGTGGCCCAACTGGGCCGCCCCCCTCTTATGCTCCTGGACGAGCCCTTTGCCAACCTGGATAGAGAGGGGCAGGCCCAACTGGCCAGCATGCTGAGGGAGTGGCAGAAGGCGGGGGTGGCCATCCTTGTGGCCAGCCATCACCTGGGGCCTTTAGTCTCCTTGGTGGACCGGGCGGTGGCCTTGGAGGAGGGGAGGGTGGTATATGAAGGGCCCTTGGCTGGCCTGCCCGTACCTCTGGGTGTGGAGGCGCCCCGCGAGGGGGAGGCCCGATGACGAAGGCCCTAGCAGTGCAATGGCACACGACGAAGGTGGTCTTGCAGCGGGAGGTGGAGGAGGCCCTGGCCAACCGGTGGCTGCTGGCCTACGCTGCCCTCATGGGCCTCCTGGTCATCGTGGTCTCTTATGCTGGGTATAGGGAGCTGGGGCAGGCGGCCTTCCAGGGCCTCGGACGCACCACGGCCAGCCTATTGGGCCTGGCCTCCCTGTTGGTGTCGGTGACCTCTTTGGTGCTAGGGGCCACCGCTATCGTGGGGGAGAGGGAGCGGGGTACACTGGCCACCCAGCTGGCCCAGCCTATTAGCTGGGAAGCCTTCCTGGTGGGCAAGTTCCTAGGCCAGGCGATGGCGCTGGCCATGGCCACCTCCCTGGGCCTGGGGGTGGGAGGGCTGGTGGTGGCCCTCCTCGCCCCGCTGGATCAGGCGGCCCTCATGCTGGTCTTCCTGGCGCTCATGGTGGGCTTGGGCACGGCCATGCTAGGGACAGGATATCTGGTGTCGGTGGTGGCTGGCGACCGGGTGCAGGCGCTCCTTGCGGCGGTGGCCCTCTGGTTCTGGTTCGTGCTGGTCATGGATTTGGTGGCCCTGGGGGCGGTGACAGCTGCCCACCTCAACGAGGCCTCCCTCTGGGCCCTCCTGCTCCTCAACCCGGTGGAGGTGGTCAGGCTTTTGGCCATCCTCTGGCTGGAGCCCGACCCCTTCGTCCTGGGCCCCCTGGGCTCCTTTGTGCGCGACACATTGGGTGTGGAGGCGGCATTGGCGGCCCTGGCTGCAGCCCTGGTGGCATGGATAGTTGCCCCCCTGGCTGGCGCCGCCGCCCTCTTCCGCAGGCAAGAAATATAACAGAGGGGGCGGGGAAATCCCCGCCCCCTGGGCCCTCAGTATTCAGGAGGAGGTGGCGGCTCCGTGGTCTTGGGGGGCTCAGGTATCTCCGTCACCAAGGTCTCGGTGGTGAGGACGAGGGCAGCGATGGAGGCGGCGTTCTCCAGGGCGGTGCGGGTCACCTTCACCGGGTCGATAATGCCCCGCTCCCTAAGGTCGCCGAACTCCATCCGCTCGGCGTCGAATCCAAAGTTGGGGTCCTCGCTGGATCGCACCTGCTCCACCACGATGGAGCCATCCATGCCGGCGTTCTCGGCGATCTGGCGGATAGGCTCCTCCAGGGCGCGGCGGAGGATACGCACGCCTGTGCGTTCGTCCCCCTCCAGCTCCTTTTCCAGCTTGTCCAGGGCCTTCTGGCACCGCAGGAGGGCCACGCCACCGCCGGGCACGATACCCTCCTCCACCGCCGCCCGGGTAGCGGATAGGGCGTCCTCCACCCGCAGCTTCTTCTCCTTTAGCTCCACCTCGGTGGGGGCCCCAACCTTGATGACAGCCACCCCACCGGCCAGCTTGGCCAGCCGCTCCTGTAGCTTCTCGCGGTCGAACTCGCTGGTGGCGTCCTCGATCTGGGCCTTGATCTGCTTGATGCGGGCCTGGATGGCCTCGTCGGAGCCGTAGCCCTCGATGATGACCGTCTCCTCCTTGGTGGACACCACCTTGCGGGCCCGGCCCAGATCGGAGACTTGGGCATGCTCCAGCTTCCGTCCCAGCTCCTCGGAGATGACCTGGCCGCCGGTGAGGATGGCGATGTCCTCCAGGATGGCCTTGCGCCGTTCGCCGAAGGATGGCGCCTTCACCGCCAGGGCGTTGAGGGTACCCCGCAGCTTGTTGACCACCAGGGTGGCCAGGGCCTCCCCCTCTAGGTCGTCACAGATGATGACGATGTCCTTCTTGCCCGTCTGCAGCACCCGCTCCAGGATGGGGAGGATATCGGACACGGCCGAGATGCGCTTATCGGTGATGAGGATGTATGGCTCCTCCACCACCGCTTCCATCCGCTCGGGGTTGGTGACGAAGTAGGGGGAGACGTAGCCCCGGTCCAGCTGCATCCCCTCCACATACTCCGTCTCCGTGCGGATGGACTTACCCTCCTCGACGGTGATGACGCCGTCCTTGCCCACCTTCTCCATGACCTCGGCGATGATCTCGCCGATCTCGGGGTCATGGCCGGAGATGGTGGCCACGTGCTTTATCTGCTCCTTACCGGCCACCGGCTGGGCCATCTCCCTCAGGCTCTCCACCACCGCCTCCACCCCTTTCTCGATGCCCCGCTTGAGGGCTATAGGGTTGGCGCCAGCGGCCACGTTGCGCAGCCCCTCGCGCACCAGCGCCTGGGCCAGGACGGTAGCAGTGGTGGTGCCATCGCCCGCCACATCGTTGGTCTTGGTGGCCACCTCCTTACACAGCTGAGCCCCCAGGTTCACGAAGGGGTCCTTGACCTCGATCTCCTTGGCCACCGAGACCCCATCGTCCACCACCGAGGGGGCGCCGAACTTCTTCTCCAGAACCACGTTGCGCCCCCTGGGGCCCAGGGTGACCTTAACGGCGTTGGCCAGGATGTCTACACCCTCCTTCAGCCGCCGTCGCGCCTCTTCTGCAAAAAGCACCTGCTTAGCAGGCATGCTTCACTCCTCCCCTTTACTAGGGTCTTGGGCTAAAAGCCCCCTTATTCCTCCACCTTGGCCAGGATGTCCGATTCCTTCAGAATGAGATACTCCTCCTCTTCGGAGCCGAATACGCCCTTGGGCACCTCCTGCCCGGCGTACTTGGCGTAGATGACCTTGTCCCCCACCTTCAGGTCCATGGGGATGCGCTTGCCGTTCTCGTCCAGCCGGCCAGGCCCCACGGCGATGACCTCTCCCAGCTGCGGCTTCTCCTTCGCCGTGTCGGGGATCACCAGGCCGCTCGCCCGCACCTCCTCCTGCTTGATCTGCCGTACCACCACCCTATCGGCCAAGGGCACCAGCTTGCTCGCAGCCTTCGTCGCCATGCTCATCCCTCCCCTCTGCCTTTCGGATTAGCACTCGCAGGCCACGAGTGCTAAACTCAAGTGGAATATTACCGCGGTGGCAGCCGGTATGCAACAGGCGCTACGAGGATATTCCAGCCATAACGAACCATCGGTGGCTATATGGAGCGCCAGAAGCACCTCTTCTCTCTCGATAGGCCATTTATTGCCTCATTTCGCCCCGGTCACTCTTGAGGTTGACGATGGATTATGACCTCTGCTACACTTGTTCGGCAGAACAGGCGTTCCAACAAGAAGGATGGAGGCGAGCCATGCGGGGGCGTGAGCTTACACCCAGGCAGAGGCGGATGTTGGAGTTCATCGGCAGGTTCATAGAGGAGCATGGCTATCCCCCTAGCATCCGCGAGATCCAGGAGGGGTGTCAGATAAGTTCCACATCGGTGGTGGACTACAACCTGCGCATCTTGGAGAGGCTGGGCTACATCAGGCGAGACCGGGAGGTATCGCGGGCTATCGAGCTTTTGGGCCCTGGGGGGCGGAGGCCGCGGGTGGTGGCGGTGCCGGTGGTGGGCACCATCGCCGCAGGCCAGCCCATACCCGTGCCTGAGGATCAGAGCTGGTCGGCCTCTTGGGAGGAGGTGCTAGAGCTGCCCGCCGACCTAGTAGGTGGGCGGGAGGACCTCTTCGCCGTGCGGGTGAAGGGGAACTCCATGGTGGACGCCCTCATCAACGATGGGGACATCGTCATCCTGGAGAGGAGGCCAGCCGTCCAGGACGGCGAGATGGTGGCCGTATGGCTACGGCGAGAAGGAGAGGTGACCCTAAAGAAGATCTATCGCGAGGGGAGGCGAGTGCGCCTCCAGCCCGCCAACCAGGCCATGTCCCCCATCTACACCGATGCCGATAACGTGGAGGTGCAAGGGCGGGTGGTGATGGTCATCCGCCGACCCCAGTGATGGCCCCTGGGGAGGCCAACTGGAAGATAAGGGCTTCCAGCGCCATCTCTCCGCTCATCCTCCCCCGCTTGATGGCCGCGTCCGTCTCCACCAGCCGCCGGTAAATGGCCCGCAGGCGGGGGAAGGAGTGGGCGCGGGCCTGGGCCACCACCCGCGTCAAGACCCGCCGCGGCAGACGCAGCTCCTGGGCCAACAGCTCGAGCCCGGCCCCCTGGGCCAGGAGCTCCCGCGCCAAGAGCAACCGGCGATAGTGGGCCTGCAGGAGGGCCAGCAGGTGGAGGGGCTCCTCACCCTGCGCCAGGAGACGGTGGAGAAGGGCCACCGCCTCCAAGGCCCGCCCCTCGCCTACGGCATCCACCAGCTGGAACACCCCCACCGCCCTGGCAGCCGATACCAACTCCCGTACCTGGGCCTCCTTCACCGTCTCGCCCCGAGCGAAGACCGCCAGCTTCTCCAGCTCCGAGGCTAAGGCCCACAGGTCGTGGCCTAAGAGCTCCATAAGGAGGCGGGCGGCCTTCTGGGTGAGGCGCAGGCCCAAGCGGCGGCTCCGCTGGGCCAGCCACTGCAACAGCTCCTCCCCTTCCAGCGGGGAGAAGTGGCGCTTCTGCGCCCAGGGTTGTAGGGCCCGCCAAAGGGGGTTCTGGGGCGCTATTTCCTGCTCCACCAGCACCAGGTGGGTATAAGGGGGCATGCGCCGCACATATTCAGGCAGGGCTTCCCAGGACCCCAACGAAGGCTGGCGACCTCCTTCGGTCTGGAAGCGGGCCAGGAGCCCCTCCACCACCACCAGGCGGTGGCGCCCCAAGAAGGGGGCGGCGTCGCAGGTCTCCATGAGGTCCTGGGGACGGAGCCGCCGCCCGTCCAATACCACGGTGTTGGCCCATAGGTGGCCATCCTCATCGAGACGGGAACGCAGCTCCTGCAACGCCTCCCGTAGGGAGAAGGAATTGGCACCCCAGAATATGTACAATGGCATGCTCTTCATGAACATGCTATCCTAAAAACCAGGACGACCCCAAGGAGGGAGGACGCCCATGGCCAAGCCTCTAGACGTGAGCGATGCGCAGTTCGAGGCCGAGGTTTTGAAGTCCCCCTTGCCCGTGCTGGTGGACTTCTGGGCCCCCTGGTGCGGACCCTGCCGCATGGTGGCCCCCATCGTGGAGGAGCTGGCCGAGGAGTACCACGGCCGCGTCAAGTTCGTCAAGGTCAACACCGATGAGAACCTGGACACGGCCATGCGCTACGGCATCCGCAGCATACCCACCCTCCTCCTCTTCAAGGATGGCCAGCTGGTGGGCAGCATTATCGGCTTCCGCCCCAAGTCGGAGCTGAAGAAGCTCATCGAGAAGGCCCTCCACTGATCTTCTGCGCCACGGAGGAGAGTTGCCCCAGCAGTACGACATCGTCATCGTGGGCGGAGGGCCGGCGGGCCTGGCAGCTGGGCTCTACGCTGCCCGAGGCCGGCGCCGCACAGTTCTTCTAGAGCGGGGGGTCATCGGTGGACAGATCGCCCTCACTGCCGCCATCGAGAACTACCCAGGCATCGAGAACATAAGCGGGTTCGACCTGGCTCAGGCCATGCTGCGCCAGGCCGAGAGCTACGGCCTGGAGGTCCACTACGTGGAAGCCAAGGCCCTGGAGAGGCGGGAGCCCCTCTGGGTAGTGCGCACCGACGACCAAGAGTACCTGGCGCGGGCCGTCATCATCGCCACGGGGGCCGAATACAACCGTTTGGGCGTGCCGGGGGAAGAGGAGCTGACGGGACGGGGTGTCTCCTACTGCGCCACCTGTGATGCCGCCTTCTTCCCCGACCAGGAGGTGGCCGTGGTAGGGGGAGGGGATGCAGCCATCGACGAGGGTCTCTTCACCACCCGCTATGCCGCCAAGGTATACGTGGTACATCGGCGGGACAAGCTGCGGGCTAGCCGCATCCTGCAGGAGAGGGCTTTTGCCAACCCCAAGATGACCTTTATCTGGAACACGGTGGTCACCGAGATCGTGGGCCAGGAGGCGGTGGAGGGGGTCCGCCTGCGCAACGTGGTGACGGGCCAGGAGTCCTTCCTACCGGTGAAGGCCGTATTCATCTTCATCGGCCACCGCCCCGCCACGGGATGGCTACAAGGGCTCCTGCCCATGGACAACGGCGGCCACATCGTGGTCAACGCCTGGATGGAGACCGCCCTGCCAGGGGTGTTCGCCGCTGGCGACGTGCGCCAGCATGCCGCCCGTCAGGTGGCCACCTCCGTGGGGGATGGCGTGACGGCAGCCATCGCCGCCGAGCGGTATATAAGCGAGCACTTCCCCGACTAGCCCCCAGCCTCCTCCAGCCAGCGGTTGAACCTAGGGGCACGCTTCTCGCGGAAGGCGCGCACCCCCTCTTGGGCATCGGGATGGTGGTCGGAGAGGGCTGTCCTGGCCGCTATATCGTCGAAGGCCTGGAGCATCCCCATTTCGGCGGCGTTATAGATGGCACGCTTAAGAAGGCGCATGGCCACCTGGGGGCCCTGGCAGAGCTCTTGGGCCAGGGCCATGGCCCGTGGCAGCAGCTCCTGCGGCTCCACTACCTCATGTACTAGCCCTAGGGCCAACGCCTCTTCGGCGGAGACGATGCGGTTGCGCAAGATGAAGTCCACAGCCTTGGCCACCCCCAACACTTGCACCAAGAAGTAGTGGCCCCCTTCATCGGGCATGAGGGCGAAGCGGAGGGTGCCCGAGCCCAGGCGGGCCTGGCGTGAGGCAATGCGAAAGTCGCAGGCCAAGGCCAGCGAGAGGCCTGACTGGATGGCCCACCCGTTGATGGCAGCGATGGTGGGCTTATCCAGCTGGCGCACCGTCAGGTTGAGGGCCTGGGAGATGGCCCGCAGGGCAGCGTAAGTGCCCAGGGGATGACCATGGCCCGGGGGAAGAGGACGGGCTAGGGCTTGCCCCTCGCCCTGGGGCTCCGTCTGAGGACCGATGTCGTCGCCGGCGCAGAAAGCCCGGCCGTTGCCGGTGAACACCACCACCCGCACTTCATCGTCCAATTGGGCCTCCAGCAGGACCTCCATCAGGTCTCGCTTCATAGCTGCCGTCATGCTGTTGAGCCGCTCAGGGCGGTCCAAGGTGATGAGGACGATGCCCGGCCTTTCTATGGAGATGACGAAGCCACGGAAGGTGCCCGTCTGCATGGCCATGGCCTCCTAGGAGCCCCTCATCCTCCCTCCATATGCTCGTACCGCTCTTTGAGGGATCTGACCACCTCCGGATCCTGTAGGGTAGTGACGTCGCCCAGAGCGCGTCCCTCGGCGATGTCCCGCAGGAGGCGGCGCATGATCTTGCCTGAGCGGGTCTTGGGGAGCTCCGGGGTAAAGATGACCCTGTCGGGACGGGCGAAGGCTCCGATCCTCTTGCTCACGTGCTCCCGCAGCTCCTCCTCCAGGGAGGGGCCAGCGACCACACCGTCGCGGGGAGTGACGAAGGCCCACAAGGCCTGCCCCTTCACCTCGTGGGAGCGCCCCACCACCGCCGCCTCCGCCACCGCCGGGTGCTCCACCAAGATGCTCTCCACCTCCATGGTGCCGATGCGGTGGCCCGAGACGTTGACCACATCGTCGATGCGCCCCACGATCCAGAAATACCCGTCCTGGTCGCGGCGGGCGCCATCGCCAGTGAAGTAGATGCCGGGAAAGCGGCTCCAGTACTGCTCCACGTAACGCTGAGGGTCGCCATATAGCACCCGGAGCATGGCCGGCCATGGGCGGGTAAGCACGAGGTAACCACCAGCGCCAGGGGGCACGGGTTGTCCGCGATCGTCCACCACCTCCGCCCTCACCCCAGGGAAGGGCAAGGTGGCGGAGCCCGGCTTGCAATGGGTGATGCCCGGAAGGGGCGTGATCATGATCATGCCCGTCTCCGTCTGCCACCAGGTGTCCACCACGGGGCAACGGCCACCGCCGATGTAGCGCCAGTACCACATCCAGGCCTCGGGGTTGATGGGCTCCCCTACGGTGCCCAACAGCCGCAGGGAGGAGAGGTCATGGCGTCCCGGCCACTCCTCTCCCCATCGCATGAAGGTGCGGATGGCCGTAGGGGCCGTGTAAAGGATGGTGACTCCGTGCCGTTCTATGATGCTCCACCAACGGTCGCGCTGGGGCCAATCGGGCGCCCCCTCATACATGAGGGTGGTGGCACCGCACAGGAGGGGCCCATATACCACGTAGCTGTGGCCTGTAACCCAGCCGATGTCGGCAGTACACCAATAGGTATCCCCTTCCTTGATGTCGAAAACCCACTGGGTGGTGGCGTAGATGCCCACCATGTAGCCGCCAGTGGTGTGCACCACCCCCTTGGGCTTGCCAGTGGTGCCAGAGGTGTAGAGGATGTAGAGCATGTCCTCGGCATCCATCTCCTCCGGTGGGCAGTGGAGGGGGGCGGAAGCCATCGCCTCGTCCCACCAGATGTCACGCCCTGAGCGCATAGGGACCTGCTCTTTCTCCCTGCAGCCGCGGTGGAACACCACCACCTTCTCTACCGTGGGGCAGGCCTCCAGGGCCTGATCGGCGTATTCCTTGAGGGGCAGGATGTTACCCCGCCGCCACAGCCCCTCGGCGGTCACCAGTACCTTGGCCTGGGCATCTTGGATGCGGTCCCGTAAAGCGTCGGCCGTGAAGCCGGCGAAGACGACGCTATGGATGGCGCCGATGCGGGCGCAGGCCAGCATGGCCACCGCCGCCTCCGGCACCATGGGCATGTAGATGGTAACCCGGTCACCCCGCCTCACCCCCAAAGCCTTGAGGGCGTTGGCGAAACGGCAGACCTGCCTATACAGCTCCCAGTAGGTGAGGACGCGCACCTCGCCAGGCTCCCCCTCCCAGATGATGGCCGCCTTATTGCGCCGCGGTCCCGCCACGTGGCGGTCGAGGCAGTTGTAGGCCAGGTTGGTCTTTCCTCCCACAAACCACTTGGCCCAAGGGGGATCCCACTCCAGCACCTTCTCCCAGGGCTGGAACCAAGTCAGCTCGCGGGCCCAGCGCGCCCAGAACCCCTCCGGGTCCCGCTCCGCCTCCTGGTAGACCTGAGGGTCGCGGACGTTGGCCTGTTCGCGGAACTGAGGAGGCGGGGGGAATACTCGCTCCTCTTCCAGGATGCTCTCCAAAGGCGCCTCTACCTGCTCACCCATCCTTGCTCCTCCTCACGGCAGGGGACGTTTTTTCAGACAAGGTATACAAGGGGCACGGGCTCGTCAACCCCTCGCCTCACCGCACCTTCATCTGCCGCTTCAGGATGGGCAGGAGGCTTTCAGCAAGGGAGTTGAGGTGACGCGTCTGCACTAGCACCATGGCTGGCCCCTCCACCTCAGCCACGATGCCCTCCCCTCCCAGGAGAAAGGACTTGAGGCCACCGAAGGTGCGCACCTGATAGCGAGCCCCCTCGTCCATGGCCACGAAGTGAAAGTTGTCCACCACCATCCGCTCACCGGCGGCCAGATGCACCTCCTGGATGGCCCCAAAGGCGCAGACCCACACCCCACCATGGCCACGGGCCCGCAGCCATACCAGCTCACCCTCGGTGAGAAGGCCCTTAAAGCCCCTCCAGGCCACATCCACCTCCACTTCCCCATGGTGAGCCAGATAGGCGGTGTCCTGCAGTATGTAGCCTTGGCCCTCAAGGGGCAGGTAATGGATATCGCCGGGGGCTGGAGGCGCTAGCCACACCTCCGCCTGGCCTTGGGAGCGGAATGTGTTCAAGAAAAAGGACTCGGAGCCGAGAAGGGCCCGCATGATCCCCTTCATGATCCCCCGAGAGCTGGTGCTCACGTCCACAGGCCCTCGCATAAGGAGCATAGCCCCCGCCTCGGCCACCACCTCCTCCCCCGCGTCCAGGGCGACACGGAGGACGGGGTAAGTGTGGCCAGGGCTCACTTCCCATCGCATGACAGCACCTCCTAAACGGCGGCTCGATATGGCTCCATTATATCGTCCAAGGTTGCCAACACTATCCCGCTGCCAGCGGTGGAGGTCAGGACACATTGACATCTCCCCAAGTGGGGGGTAGAATGCGGATGCACGCCAGGGACGGTGGAGGTTGATCATCGTGATCGAGATGGTGGTAGACAGCGTGCGGGTGAGCCTGGCCAGCTACCAGAGGGTGGTCATCCTGAAGGAGAAATACGCCGACCGCTACCTCCCCATATGGATAGGCCCGGCGGAGGCGGACGCCATCGCTGTGCGCCTGCAGGAGGTGGCCGTAGCCCGCCCCCTGACCCACGACCTATTGCGCTCAGTCATTGAAGCCCTCGGGGCCACCGTGTGCTACGTGGTGGTCAACGACCTGGCCAACGACACCTTCTTCGCCAAGATATACCTGGAAGCCAACGGCCGCCTGCTGGAGATCGACTCCCGTCCCAGCGATGCCATCGCCCTGGCCGTGCGTGTCCAGTGCCCCATATACGCCGAGGAGTCGGTGCTGGAGAGGGCCGGGGTGAGGCTGGAGGAAGAAGGGGAGACCATGGAGGAGACGCCCAAGGGTCGGCCTGCCCCCGAGGCCAGCCGCGGCCTCAGCCCCGAGGAGTTGGAGAAGCTATCCCCCTTCCGCGAGGTTATCGAGAGCCTGGACCTGGAGGACCTGGGCAAGGGCCCCGAGACCTGAGCCTCAGGTATTGGCCTCAGCCGCTGGTCGTGATACAATTCACGCAGCTGGGCCCACGGGTGGGCGGGGATGGGTAGGTTGCCCCCCACCATACGCTTAGTGGGCCTGGGCTGGTACATAGCCCTCAGTATCGCTCTGCCGGTGGTGGGTGGTGTGCTGCTAGACGACCAGCTGGGCACCCGCCCCTTGCTGAGCGTGCTGGGGGTGGTGTTGGGTATGGTGCTGGCCTTCTGGGGAGCCTATAGGATGGTAGCGGAGGCCACCAAGAGGGATCGGGAGGGCCCATGAGGGGACGTCTTCTCATCCTGGCCCTGGTGTTGCTGGCCATAGGAGGGTTCATATTCCTGCGTGGCCCCAGCCCCCACATCCAGATCAAGCCCGAGGTGTTGGCATCCGTAGGCCCCGTCAACATCACCAACACCATGGTCACCTCCTGGGTGGTGGTAGTGGTGATGGTGGTCTTTGTCTTCCTCATGACGCGGCGGTGGGAGCTGGTGCCGCGGGGAGCCCAGAACTTCATCGAGGCGGTGGTGGAGGCCTTCTACAACGTGGCCTCCACCATGGTGGGGGAGAGGTGGGCTCGCCGGTTCCTGCCGGTGGCGGCCACCATCTTCTTCTTCATCCTGGTGGCCAACTGGCTCTCCCTGACGCCCGTGTTCAACGTCATCGGCATCGTCAAGGAGCAGGTGCCTGCCCTCAACGGGGAACCGCACGAGGGGAAGGCCTTCGTCATGGAGAAGGTGGACCTGGGGCCCCTGCCCATCGCGTTCACCACCCTTTCCAGCCCCAATGCCCTGAAAGGGGAGGCCATCGAGCTGGCCGAGCCGGGGGCAGTGGAGGAGGTGGAAGCGCGAAGGCAAGAGGGCAAGCTGGTGGGGGAGTTCCTGCCCTTCCTCAGGAGCATGAACACCGATGTGAACATGCCCCTCGCCTTGGCCATCGCCGCCACCATCGCTGTGGAGTACTGGGGCATATCGGCCATGGGCCTGGGGGGATATGGGCGCACCTTTTTCAACTTCTCTAGGCTCTTAAGGGGCCTACGTGCCCTTCACCCTATGACGGTTGTGGAGGGGGCGGTGGACGCCTTCGTGGGCTTTTTGGAGCTCATCTCCCACCTGGTACGCATCATCAGCTTCACCTTCCGTCTTTTCGGCAACATGTTCGCCGGCGAGGTAGTCATCCTCATGTTCACCTTCCTCACCCCCCTCTTGCTGACGCTGCCCTTCTATGGGCTGGAGTTGTTCGTAGGCATCGTGCAGGCCTTCATCTTCGCCGGCCTGACCCTGGTGTTCGGGCTGACGGCAGTGGAGCATATGGGCGCTGGAGCAGAACATCATTAGTGCAGGGAGGTGACCCATGGACTGGTTTCTTGCCCTTCTGCCGCCGATGGCGGAGGCCGTAAGGGCCGCCGCCCAAGAGCAGACCAGCATGGTCTTCTCGGACGAAGGGCTGCGGTTCCTGGCTGCCGGATTTGCCATGGGCGTAGGGGCCCTGGGCCCTGCCCTGGCCATCAGCAACATGGCCGGGCGAGCCATGGAGGCGCTGGGACGCAACCCTGAGGCCCAGCCGGCCATCCAGACCAGCCTCATCCTCAGCCTGGCCTTCGCCGAGGCCCTCGGTATCTACGCCCTGGTCACGGCGGTGATGATAGGCTTCGTGTTCTAGGCGGGGGCGGAAGGGCATGCCCTTCCTGGCAGGGTTCGTCGATGGGCTTAAGGCGCTGGGGATCAACCTCCCCAGCCTTCTAGCTCAGCTCATCAACTTCACCATCCTGTTGGTGGTGCTGTACGTGCTGGCCTACAGGCCGGTGATGCGCATGCTGGACGAGCGGCGACGCCGCATCCAGGAGGGGCTGGAGGCCTCCGAGGAGGCCAAGCGCCGCCTGACGCAGGCGGAGCAAGAGGCCCAGGCCCAGATGGAGCGGGCACGCCAGGAGGCCCAGGCCATCATCGCCCAGGCCCAGCAGGCAGCCCGCCACCTGCAGGAGGAGGCCCGCCAGCAGGCCCGGCAGGAGGCCGAGCAGATACTGGCCCGGGCGCGAGAGGAGATCGCCCTGGAGCGGGACGCAGCCATCGCCCAGCTTCGCCAGGAGTTCGCCGACCTCACCATCAGGGCGGCGGAGAGGGTCATCCGCCAGGCCCTAGACCGGGAGGCCCATCGCCGCCTCATCCAAGAGGCCCTCGCCCAATCGCCTCTGGGCGACGGAGGGGATAGGGAAGGGTGATCCGCAACCCGGCGGCCAAGCGGTATGCCGAGGCCGTCCTCCAGCTGGCCAAGGAGCAGGGCCGCTTGGAGGAGTGGGCCCAATACTTGGACGTCATCGCCCAGGCCATGGGCCAGCCAGAGGTGGCCCGCGCCCTGGACGACGCCCGCCTCCCCTTGGAGGTGCGGTTGCGGGTAGTGGACGAGGCTATGGCCGGCCTGGACCCCCTGGCCAGGAACCTGGCCAAGCTGCTGGTCCTCAAGGGACGCGCCTCCCTGGCACCCGAGATCGCCCGCGCCTATCGGGAGATGGTCGACAGGGAGCGGGGCATCGTCCACGCCCTGGTGAAGACGGCCATACCCCTGGAGGAGGGAGAGAGGGAGGAGCTGAGACGGCGGCTGGAGGCGGCCCTGGGCCGGCCAGTGGTGCTAGAGGCCCAAGTGGACGAGAGCATCATCAGCGGCCTAGTCCTCCAGATAGGCGATCGCGTCATAGATGCCAGCACCAGGGCCCAGCTGCAGGCCCTGCGCCGCCACCTAGCGGAGGCCCAGACATGAGGGAGGAGGAACAGCCATGACGGTGAGGCCCGATGAGATAGCAGCCATCCTTCGCCGCCAGATCGAGGAGTTCAGCCCCACCATCGCCGCTGTGGACGTGGGCACCGTCATCGAGGCGGGGGATGGCGTGGCCCGCATCTGGGGCCTGCGCAACTGCATGTACAACGAGGTCCTGGAGTTCGAGCGGGGGGTGCTGGGCCTAGCCCTCAACCTAGAGGAGGGGGCGGTGGGCGCCATCGTCCTGGGCGACCACACCATGGTGCGGGAAGGGGACGAGGTGCGCACCACGGGCCGCGTCATCCAGGTGCCAGTGGGGGAAGAGCTATTGGGGCGGGTGGTAGACCCCCTGGGCCGACCCCTGGACGGCAAAGGGCCCATCCGCGCCCAGCGCACCCGCCCCGTGGAGCGCATCGCTCCCAACGTGGTGATGAGGAAGAGCGTGGACACCCCTGTGCACACGGGCATCAAGGCCATCGACGCCATGATCCCCATCGGCCGTGGCCAGCGGGAGCTCATCATCGGCGACCGCTTCACGGGCAAGACGGCCATCTGCCTGGACACCATCATCGCCCAAAAGGGGGGCGACCTATTCTGCATCTATGTGGCCATCGGGCAGCAGGCCACCAAGGTGGCGGAGGTGGTGGCCACCCTGGAGGAGCATGGGGCCATGGAGCACACCATCGTAGTGGCGGCCAACGCCGCCGACCCCGCTCCTCTGCAATACCTGGCCCCCTATGCCGGCTGCGCCATGGGGGAGGAGTTCATGGAGCAGGGCAAGGACGCCCTTATCATCTACGATGACCTCTCCAAGCACGCCTGGGCCTACCGCCAGATGTCCCTACTTCTGCGAAGGCCCCCAGGGCGTGAGGCCTACCCTGGCGACGTCTTCTATCTGCATTCCCGCTTGCTGGAGCGGGCGGCCAAGATGGCCCCCGAGTACGGTGGTGGCTCCCTGACTGCCCTCCCCATCATCGAGACCCAGGCTGGTGACATCTCCGCCTACATCCCCACCAACGTCATCTCCATCACGGACGGCCAGATCTACCTGGAGACGGACCTGTTCAACGCCGGCATCCGGCCAGCCATTAACGCCGGGCTCTCCGTCTCCCGGGTGGGCGGGGCGGCCCAGACGCGGGCCATGCGCAAGGTGGCTGGGGGCCTGCGGTTGGCCTTGGCCCAGTACCGGGAGCTGGCCGCCTTCGCCCAGTTCGGCACCGGCGAGCTAGACCCGGCCACCCGCCGCCAGCTGGAGCGGGGCCAGCGGCTGACGGAGGTCCTCAAGCAGCCCCAGTTCCGCCCCCAGCGGCTGTGGCAAGAGGTCACCATCATCTATTGCGGCATCCATGGCTACCTGGACGATGTGCCGGTGGCCAAGATCCAGGACTTCGAAGCCGCCTTCCACCGCTTCCTGGAGACTCAGCACCCCGACATCGTGCGCGCCATCGAAGAGACCAAGGACCTCTCGCCGGAGACGGAGGAGAAATTGAGGCAGGCCATCCGACAGTTCAAGGAGACGGTGCCATACTAGGCCATGGCCACCCTAAGGCAGATACGCAGGCGCATCCGTTCCGTCCAGAGCATCGCCAAGGTCACCAGGGCCATGGAGCTGGTGGCCGCCTCCAAGATGCGCCGGGCCCAGCTAGCCGCCCTGGCCGCCCGCCCCTATGCCGAGCGGATGCGCTGGGTCCTGGCCGACCTAGCGGAGACGGTGCCCCTCCTGGAACCGGAGGAGCTGCACCCCCTTATGCGCCGGCGGGAAGAGGTGCGCACCATCGAGATCGTCTTCGTAGGCCCGGACCGGGGCCTATGCGGTGGCCTACCCTCCCATATGAACCGCGCCGCCGCCCAGTTCATCCTGGACCGGGGGGTGCCGGCCCGCATCGTGGCCGTGGGCCGCAGGGGGAGGGACTTCTTCCGCCGCCTGGGGTATAACGTGGTGGCCGAGTTCACAGGCATCACCGACCGTCCCGCCTATGATGACGCCATCCCCATCGCCCGCATCATCATGGACGACTACCTGGCGGGGGCGGCCGACGAAGTGCACATCATTTATCCCCGCTTCGTGACCACCACCGTCCAAAGGCCGGAGATGCGCAAGCTCCTGCCAGTGGAGCCCCCCACCGAGGCCGTCACCTGGCGCTACGACTACATCTACGAGCCCAACCGGGAGGCGGTGCTGGCCCAGCTCCTCCCCCGCTACCTGGAGCGCCAGATCTACGAGGCTTTGCTGGAGGCCTCGGCCAGCGAGCACTCCGCCCGCATGGTGGCCATGCGCAACGCCACCGACAACGCCAACGAGCTCATCAAGTATCTCACCCTTCTGGCCAACAAGGCCCGGCAGGAGTCCATCACCAAGGAGATCCTGGAGGTGGTGGCAGGCATGGAGGCCCTAAAGGCAACGAGAGGAATTTCAGGGAGGTAGGAGGAGATGGCCAAGGGCACAGAAGGAAGGGTCGTTCAGGTCATCGGCACGGTGGTGGACATCGAGTTCCCCCCGGAGCAGCTGCCCGAGATCTACAACGCCGTGGAGATCGACATGGGGGGCGGCCAAGTCCTGGTGGCGGAGGTGGAGCAGCACCTGGGCAACAACTGGGTCCGTTGTCTGGCCATGGGCAGCACCGATGGCCTGCGGCGGGGAGCGAGGGCCGTGGACACCGGCAGCCCCATCTTAGTGCCGGTAGGGCGGGCATGCCTGGGCCGCCTGTTCAACGTGCTAGGACAGCCCATCGACGAGCTAGGGGAGGTGAAGGCGGAGGAGCGGTGGCCCATCCACCGTCCTGCCCCGCCTCTACAGGAGCGCACCACCCGGCCCGAGATGCTGGAGACGGGGCTCAAGGTCATCGACCTCATCTGCCCCCTGCGCAAGGGTGGCAAGGTGGGGGCCTACGGCGGCGCCGGCGTAGGTAAGACGGTCATTATCATGGAGCTTATCCGCAACATAGCCACCGAGCACGGCGGCTTCTCCGTCTTCGGCGGCGTAGGGGAGCGTTCCCGCGAGGGGAACGACCTCTGGTACGAGATGAAGGCCTCCGGCGTCATCGACAAGACGGTCCTGGTGTTCGGCCAGATGAACGAGCCGCCCGGGGTGAGGGCCCGCGTGGGCCTCACCGCCGTCACCATGGCCGAATACTTCCGGGACGTAGAGGGTCAGGACGTCCTTCTGTTCATCGACAACGTCTACCGCTACATCTTGGCCAACATGGAGGTCTCGGCCCTCTTGGGCCGCATGCCCTCGGCAGTAGGCTACCAGCCCACCCTGGCCACCGACATGGGTGAGCTGGAAGAGCGCATCACCTCCACTAAGCGAGGCTCCATCACCTCCTTCCAGGCCATCTACGTCCCCGCCGACGACTACACCGACCCTGGCATCGTCACCACCTTCGCCCACCTAGACGCCGTCATCGCCCTGGAGCGATCCATCGCCGAGCAGGGCCTATATCCGGCGGTGGACCCTCTGGCCAGCTTCTCCCGCATCCTGGACCCGCGCATCGTGGGGGAAGAGCACTATCAGGTGGCGAGAGAGGTGCAAAGGGTCCTCCAGCGCTATAAGGACTTGCAGGACATCATCGCCATCCTGGGCATGGAAGAGCTCTCGGAGGAGGACAAGATCACCGTTATGCGGGCCCGCAAGATCCAGCGCTTCCTCTCCCAGCCCATGTTCGTGGCCGAGGCCTTCACCGGCCGCCCGGGCCGCTATGTGCCAGTGAGGGAGACGGTGCGGGGCTTCCGGGAGATCCTGGAGGGCAAGTGGGACCACCTGCCCGAGCAGGCCTTCTACATGGTGGGCACCATCGAGGAGGCAGCCGAGCAGGGCGAGCGCATGCTCAGGGAGGCAGCCGTATAGCCATGCCGCTGAAGCTCGAGATCATCACGGCCGAGAGGGTGGTCTACTCCGCCGACGACGTGCGGGAGGTGGTGCTGCCGGGGGTGGAGGGGGAGTTGGCTGTCCTGCCCAAGCACGCCCCCCTCATGACCATGTTGCGCCCGGGCATCATGCGCATCGTCCACGAGGACAGGGAGGAAGAGCTCGCCGTCCACGGTGGCTTCCTGGAGGTGCGCGATGACCGGGTTACCATCCTGGCCGATGCCGCCGAACGGGCGGAGGAGATCGATGTAGCGAGGGCGGAGGCCGCCCGCCGCCGGGCCCAGGAGCTCATGGCCCAGCGCCGCCGTGACGAGATGGAGTTCGCAGCTGCTCAGGCCGCCCTGCAGCGGGCCCTGGTGCGCCTGAAGCTGGCGGAGCGCCTCCGCCGTCGTCGCGGCAGGTGAGGGCATGACCCAGGTCTCCGAGGGACCGCGGGGAAGGGGTGACATCCTCCTCATCGAGGGCGGAAGGCCCCTGCGGGGAACGGTGAAGGTGAGCGGCTCCAAGAATGGGGCCCTGGGGGCCATGGCCGCCTGCCTCTTGGTGGACGAGAGCTGTTACATCGAGAACGTCCCCGACATCGGTGATGTGCGATATATGGCGGAGGTGCTACGCAGCCTAGGGGCGAAGGTGGAGTGGGCGGGGCCTGGTGTGTTGCACATCGATGCCGCTCATGTCCGCAACGTCCCCCCCCCTTCCCATCTGGTAGCCAGCTTGCGGGGGAGCTTCCTGGTGATGGGGGCCCTCTTGGGTCGCTTCCGGCGGGCCGCCTGCGCCCCTCCCGGTGGCGATGTCATCGGCCAGCGGCCCATCGATGTCCACCTGCAGGGATTCGCTGCTCTTGGCGCCCGCGTCTGGCGCGAGGAGGACAAGTTCGTGGCCGAGGCTCTGGAGCTGCGGGGGGCACCCATCTTCATGGACTACCCCAGCGTCCTGGGCACCCAGAACCTTATGTTGGCTGCTGTCACCGCTCCCGGCGTCACCACCATCGTCAACGCCGCCTGTGAGCCGGAGGTAGAGGCCCTGGCCCACATGCTCAACCGCATGGGGGCGTGCATCCAGGGGGCCGGCACCCATACCATCGTCATCCAGGGAGTGCAGCGGCTGCGGGGCGTCGTCCACCGCAACATACCTGACCGCATCGAGGCGGGGACCTTCGCCATCGCCGCCGCTATCACCGGCGGAGAGGTGGCGGTGGAGGGCCTAGTGCCCCGCCACCTTTGGGCCCTCATCCACAAGCTACAGCAAGCAGGTGTAGAGGTGGAGGAAGGAGAGGATTGCCTCAGGGTGAAAGGCAGGCGCCCCTTGCACCCCCTGGTGGTGCAGGCCCTCCCCTACCCTGGCCTGGCCACCGACCTGCAAGCGCCCATGGCCGCCCTCCTCACCCAGGCCCAAGGGGTGAGCTACGTGCACGAGCGGGTATTCGAAAACCGCCTGCTATACGTGGGGGAGCTGCGCAAGATGGGGGCGGAGGTAGTCACCACCGGCACCACTACTGCTATCATCACTGGTCCCACCCCTCTGGTGGGGGCACCGGTGCGGGCCTTGGACGTGCGCGCCGGGGCCGCCCTCATCCTGGCAGGGTTGGCTGCTCGCGGCCAGACCGTGGTCTCCGACCTGCACCATGTGGACCGGGGATACGAGAGGCTGGACGAGAAGCTGCGGGCTCTAGGGGCTTGCGTAGAGCGCACGGAGGCGAGCTAGGGTGCTGGGCAAGAGGCTAGGCGTCGACCTGGGCACGGCCAACGTCCTCGTTTACCTCAAGGGGCATGGCATCGTGATCAACGAGCCCTCGGTGGTGGCCATTTCGCGGCGCAACAATTCCATCGTGGCCGTTGGCAACGAGGCGCGGGAGCTGGAGGGGAGAACGCCCGAGGCCATCGAGGTGGTGCGGCCCATGCGCCATGGGGTCATCGCCGATTATCTGACCACCGAGGCCATGCTACGCCATTTCATCGGCAGGGCGGTGGGGCGTCTGAGCTTGGTGAAGCCAGAGGTGGTGGTGTGCGCACCAGTGGGGGCCACCGGCGTGGAGAGGAGGGCGGTGCAGGAAGCCTGCGAGGCGGCGGGGGCCCGGCGCCCGGTGCATATCATCCCCGAGCCTCTGGCCGCCGCCTTAGGGGCCCGCCTGCCCATAGACCTACCCCAGGGACATATGGTGGTGGACATCGGCGGTGGCCGTACGGAGGCAGCCGTTATCTCCTTCTATGGCATCGTGGCCGCCGAGTCCACACGGGTAGCCGGCGACCGTCTGGACGAGGCCATCGCCTCCTATATAAAGCGGCGCTACCGCCTGGTTATCAGCGAGCGCATGGCCGAGGAGGTAAAGATAAGGGTGGGCTCGGCCCTGCCATTGGACGGGGAGCTCACCTGCCAGGTGAGGGGAAGGGACCAGGTCTCCGGCCTGCCCCGCACCGTGGATGTGACGGCTAGCGAGATCTTCCAGGCCCTTCAAGAGCCTCTCCAGGCCATCGTGGCCACCATCCGCTCTGTCTTCGAGCGCACCCCCCCGGAGTTGGTGTCGGATGTGGTGGATCATGGCATCGTCCTGGTGGGTGGAGGGGCCCTTTTGCGCCACCTGGACCGCTACATCACCCAGGAGATAGGCGTCCCCTGTTACGTGGCCGAAAACCCCTTGGAATGTGTGGCCCTAGGGGCAGGCATCGCCCTGGACTACCTAGACCTCATAAAGCGGGCCCTCCCCGAGGGCGAGTGGGTGGTGGCTCCTTAGAGCTCTTTGGCGCTTTCCTCTTGCCCCTGTTTGAGGTAGTAGGTCATGGTCTGCAGGGCCAACACAGGATCTATGCGCCGTACTTGCACCCCCGGAGGCACGCGGGCGGCGATGGGGGCATAGTTGAGGATGGCCCTGACCCCCGCCCCTACCAGCCGATCGATGACCGCCTGCGCCGCCTCCGGCGGCACAGCCACGATGCCGATATCCACCGGCTCTCGCGCCAGCGTCTCCTCCAGCTGGGCCACGTCCCTCACCACCAGGGAGTTGACCCGCTGGCCCACAAGCTTGGGATCCACATCGAAGGCGTGGATGATGCGAAACCCCTGGGGGGCGAACCCTTCGTAGGCCACAATAGCCCTCCCTAGCCTCCCCACCCCTATCACGGCCATGCGCCACTCCCGGTCCAGCCCAAGGATGCGCCGCAAGGCCTGCAGCAACTCCGCGACATTGTAACCCCTTCCCTGCCGCCCGAAGCGCCCAAAATAGCTCAGGTCCTTGCGGATCTGGGCCGGGGTGACCCCCAGCTCCTCTCCCAGGCGTTGGGAGCTCACCACTTGCTCCCCACGCTGGGCCATGGCCTCTAACACCTGAACATAGAGGGGGAGACGGGATATCACCACCGCTGGGATGTCCAAAGCGACCTCCCGAGGCTTTGTGCAATTTATAACACTCTCTGAGGCCCTTGGTCAATACGGTGGCCTCAGATCTCGTGGATGGAGCGCACCAGCGTTCGCACCACCTCGTCGTCCAGTCCCATGCGCCCGGGGAAGGCGAGGCTGACGGTGGTGACGATCCCCCCCCACCGCTCCTTGATCTGAGGGGCGATCTCATCGGGAGCACCGATGATGGCGAACTCCCTCAGGATGTCATCGGTGATGAGGGAGGCCATCTCTTGCCACTTCCCCTCCAGGGAGAGCTGATGGAGGCGCATGCCGATCTCACCCCATCCATGGGCCTCCAGCACGCCGTGATAGGTGCGGGTGGAACCATAGAAGGCCACCTGGTTCCTGGTGGCCTGCTTCAGCCGCTCCAGTTCCTCTCGGTTGCGACCGGTGATGATGAACCCCCCACCTACAATGTCTATGTCCCTAACGCTGCGCCCTGCCTTTTTGGCCCCCGCCTCCAGGTTGGGGAGCACCACCTCTCGGGTGTACTTAAGGGTGTTGAAGCCGTGGAGACGGACCCCATCGCATAGCTCACCGGCCAGACGGCACATGTAGGGGCCCACTGCCGAAATATAGATGGGCACGTGGGGGTGTTCTATGGGCCCAGGATTGAAGAAGGGGTTTATGAGGGTGAACTGATAGTATTTGCCCTGGAAGCGAGGTGGGGTGTTGTTCTGGAAGGTATCGAAGATGGCCCGCAGACACAGTATGTACTCCCGCAGCCGCGGGCCGGGAGGCCCTACCCACGGGGTGGAGTAGCGGCGCTCGTTGTGGCCCTTCACCTGGGTGCCCAGGCCCAACTGAAAGCGGCCGCCTGAGAAGTGCTGAAGGTCCCAGGCGATCTGGGCGGTGACAAAGGGGCTCCTGGGGAAGGCGATGGCCACCGAGGTGCCCAGGGTTATGCGTTGGGTGTGCTCAGCGGCGATAAGCAGGGGGAAGAAGGGGTCGTGGCCCGTCTCGGGGGTTATGAGCCCATCGAACCCTAGCGCCTCCACATGCTGCGCTGCCTCCTTGATCTCCGCTATGGTGCGCCCCATAAAGCCTGTCTCAACCCTCATATCTGCCTCCCCACGGATAGTCTTGCTGTGACCCTTACATTGTAAGAGCCCTCACAGCTTCTCACAACAACGCTCATGCCCCCAAGAAGGCGATGATCTCGGCGTTGACCAGCTCTGGCCGCTCCCGCATCAGGAAGTGGCCGGCCTGGGGCACCCGCTTAAAGGTGAGGTGGGTGAAGTAGTCGCCAAGGCGGTCGCTCCAGGCCACGGGCAGGACGGGATCGCTTTCTCCCCACAGCACGAGGGTGGGGACCTCGATGCGCCCTTGGGGTATGCCTCCCCCGCGGAGCATGGCCCGGTAGCAGTTGAAGCCTCCCCTGAGGGCGCCGGGCTGGGAGAAAGCGTCCACATACCGCTCTATTTCCTCGTCGGTCCACAGATCCTTACGATGGGACCAATGAGAGAGGAAGTGGCGCAGGTAGACCTCTATGGCCTTGCGCGATGAGCCTACCAGCTCCTCGGCCAGGGGGAGCTGATGGAAGAGGATGTACCAGATCTCGGGGAGGTGAGAGGGCTCTAACCAGCGGGCCCCGATACCGGCGTAAGGAGGGTTGAAGAGCACCAGCTTCCCTATCCGCTGGGGATAAGTGAGGGCCAGCTGTTGCACCCAGATGGCACCGAAGTCGTGGGCCACCACGTAGGCCCGCTCCCAGCCCAGGGCCTCCAAGAGGGCCCGCAGGTCCTCGGCCATGGCAGCAGGCGTATAGCCCTCCTCCGGAGGGAGGGCGGGCTTCTCGGTGTAGCCGAAGCCCCGCATGTCTGGGGCCACCACATCGAAGTGCTGGGAAAGGGGGCCGATGTTCAGGTGCCACTCGTAGTAGAAGCCAGGCCAGCCGTGCACCAAGAGGAGCGGCGGCCCCGCCCCCTCCCGCACGTAGTGATAACGGAGGCCATTGATGGTGGCCTCATAGTGGTGGAATCCGTCCTGCGGGAACATGGCCCTCCCTCCTGCCCTCAATATAGAACGCCACGGGCCCAGGGCCAACCCTTGCCTCCGCTAGGCAGCTGGCCTAACATAGGAGCACCTAGGAGGTGAGGCCATGGCCCAGGTGGTGGAGCTACCCTTTGGCACAGACACCGTTCGGGTGGAGCTGCCTGACGACGCCACGGTAGTGGGAGGGGGCGACGGCCGCCCCCGCCTGCCACCAGTCCCGGACCAGGCCCAGGCGGTGCGCCAGGCCCTGGAGAACCCCTTGGACATGCCTCGCGTGGGAGAGTTGGTAAGGCCTGGCTCCCGCGTTCTCATCGCCTTCGATGACCCCACCGTTCCCTCCTTCGGGCCGGTGCGCCGTCTGGCGGTGGAGTTCCTGCTGGAGGAGCTGCGCCAGGCGGGGGTGCGGGAGGAAGACATCTTCCTGGTATGCGCCAACGCCCTCCACCGCAAGTGGCGGCCCCATGAGCTGGCCACCGTCTTGGGACAGGAGCTGGTGGACCGCTTGGGGCCGCGTCTGACATGCCACGACGCTGAGGACCCCCAGAACCTCGTCTACCTGGGCACCACCCGCAATGGATACGATGTGGAGGTCCACCGCCTGGTGGCCGACTGCGATCTCACCATCTACGTCAACGCCGCCTGTCACATGGGCTTCAACGGCGGGTGGAAGTCCATCACCGTGGGGCTCTCCACCTGGCGCTCCATCCGCTGGACCCATACCCCCGATGGCATGTCCATGTCTGTCCACGATAACCGCATGCACCAGGTGCTGACGGAGATGGGCGAGCACCTCATGGCCCGCCTGAGGAAGCCCATCTTTAAGGTGGAGACGGTGCTGGCCAACGCCTATGCCATCGGGCGCATCTGGGCGGGGAGCGTGGCGGCCACGCGGGCGGCAGCGCTGGAGGTGCTGGGCCAGATCTTCCCATCCCGGCGCAGTGAGGCCCCCAAGCGTTATGACATCGTGGTGTATGGGGTGCCGGCGTGGAGCCCCTATGCCACGTTCGCCAAGCTAAACCCCATCCTTACCCTTATATCGTCGGGCCTGGGCTATCTGGGGGGCTACATCGATGCCCTGGGCAAGCCAGGATGCTCCGTCATCATGGCCACCCCGTGCCCTGAGGAGTGGGACATGGAGCACCATCCCGCATATAAGGAGGTGTGGGAACGGGTGCTGCCCCAGACCAGGGATCCCTACGAGATCAACGACCGGTTCCTGGAGGAGTTCGCCTCCCGCAAGGACTACATCGAGCGCTACCGATTTGGCTATGCCTACCACCCAGTGCACGCCATCCTGGCCACCCATCCCCTGCGACGGCTGCGGCATGCGGCACGGGTATTTGTGGCCGGGGCCCAGGATCCAGCGGTGCCCCGCCATGTGGGCTTCATACCCACCCCTAGCGTGGAGGAGGCCATCGCTCAGGCCCGCCGCCTGCATGGGCCGGAGGCGACCATCGCCTGCATCGCCCGCTTCCCGGGTATGTAGGGCATCTATAGCTGGAGGCCAAAGAGGCGAGCGGCGTTCTCCTTGAGGATCTTGGATCGCACCTCGTCCCGGAAGGGCGCCCCCTCGAAGTCCCTCAGCCAGCGATCAGGGGTGATGAAGGGATAGTCGGAGCCGAACATGACTTTATCTTGTAGGAGGGTGTTGGCGTACTGGATCAGCTGGGACGGGATATACTTGGGGGAGTAGCCCGAGAGGTCCATGTATACGTTGGGCTTGTGGAGAAGGACGGCTATTTGCTCGTCCACCCAGGGGTAGGCAGGGTGGGCCATGATGATAGTGAGCTCGGGGAAGTCGGCAGCCACGTCGTCGATGTGGGGGATGGGGCGGCAGTACTTGAACTTGACGCCGCCGCCACCTGGCAGACCGGCCCCAAAGCCTGTCATGCCCGAGTGGAAGAGCACCGGCACCCCTAGCTTGGCGATAGCCTCCCACAGGGGGTAGAAGCGGCGGTCGTCGGGGTAGAACTCCTGCAAACTGGGGTGAAACTTGACTCCCCTCAGCCCCAGCTCCTCGATGCTGCGGCGCACCTCATCGATGGCCTTCCTGCCCCGCCAGGGGTCCACGGAGCAGAAGCCAATGAACTGCTTCGGGTATCGCCGTACGATCTCCGCCACGTAGTCGTTGGAGATACGGGGCTCCTCTACGTGGTCCTCCCAGTCAGAGGCCAGCACCAGCCCGATCACGTCCTGTTCCGCATAGTACTGGGCCATCTCCTCTACGTCCTTGGGCGGGGGAGGGGCGCGGAAGTAGGCCCTGGTCGCCTCCTGTACGTGGGTGCGGGGGACGCCTGGCGGCGCCGGCGGGTGCACGTGCATATCTATGGCCTTGGGCATGACCCACCTCCTGTTGGGTTTTGCGATGTCCTGGATTAAGGATATCCGCAGCCCAGGCCGCCTGCTAGCCCTGGGGCGTCTCGACCCAGGGCGCTGGGCCAGCCGAGGGCCCATCCTGGCCTCCTCCTCTTAAGGGGCTCCGTGGTTTATCATAGCCGTTGCAAGGAAGGATGCCGGCAGTCGGGATGGGCCTACCACAGGCGTCCACCCATGGGCGGGGGAGCGGCCTTGGCCGCTAGGACATCTTTCGACGGGTGGGTGGGGCCGCAGGAGGTCTATAAGGAGCGCTACATCTATCTGCCCTTTCAGGTGCCCACAGGGGCCCAGCGCATCCTTGTGCGGTACGAGTTCGACGAGCCTGTCACCGCCCCCCTAGGCATGGGGCCTGGCAACACGGTGGACATCGGCATCTTCGACCCGCGGGGGATGGAGTTCCCCGAGGCCCCAGGCTTTCGGGGCTGGAGCGGCTCAGCCAAGCGGGAGTTCTTCATCTCCCCTGAGGCTGCCACCCCTGGTTACATACCGGGGCCCCTGTACCCAGGGCGATGGCACATCATCCTCGGCTTCGAGCGAGTCCAGGAGACAGGGGTGCGGTACCGGGTGGAGGTGGAGGTGGAATCGGGGCGGGAGGCACCCGCGGTCCCGTTGGAGGAGGCCACCCGGCCCCTGGCAGGCCGGGTGAGGGGGGGGAGGTTCCTGCGGGGCGACCTCCACTGCCACAGCGTCCACTCCGATGGCCTCAACACCGTAGAGGAGCTGGTCCACAACGCCCTACAACGGGGGCTGGACTTCCTGGCGGTGACGGACCACAACACCTGCACCCACCACCGCGACCTAGCTGCCCTCTCCCACCTCCCCATTGTCCTCATCCCCGGGGAGGAGGTGACCACCTATTGGGGCCATGCCAACACCTGGGGCCTACGGCAGTTCGTGGACTTCCGGTGCACCGACGCCGAGTCTATGCGCACCCTCCTGCGCTTCGTAGAAGAGCGGGGAGGGATCATGTCCATCAACCACCCCAAAAGCGTTGGGCCCCCCTGGCTTCTGGACCTGTGGGAAGGGTTCAGCTTTATGGAGGTGTGGCAGGCCCCATGGCGCTTTTATAACTGGGAGTCCCTGGAGAGGTGGGACCTCCTGCTTTCGCGAGGCCAACGCGTGGTGGGGGTGGGGGGGAGCGATGTGCACTCCATACCCCCTGCCCCTCCCCTCCATCCCCATGGCCTGGGCAACCCCACCACCTGGGTATACGTGCCCACCCCCTGGGCCACTGCCCAGGACGTTCTGGCCGCCCTGCGCCGCGGCCACGTCTTCATCTCTGCCGAGCCCGCGGGCCCCCGCCTCGTCCTGCGGGCAGACGCCGACGGCGATGGCCGCTACGAGACCCTCATGGGGGATACGGTGACGCTAGACGCCGACGCCTCCCTGGAGGTGCTGGTGGAGGTGGAAGGAGGAACAGGCCGTCGCCTCTGGCTGGTGAGCGACGGCCTGCCCATGGCCATCGTCCCCCTCGAGGAGGAGAGAAGCGCATACCGCGTCCGTGTGCCTGTGGCCGCTCGCCGTTACCTGCGGGCGGAGCTGCGGGGTCCCCGCGGCCATCCGCGGCGGGGAGAGGTAGTATGGGCCCTTACCAACCCCATCTGGTTTCGTAGCCCATGAAGCCCTGGGTACTGATGGTCATTCCTCACACCCATTGGGACCGCGAGTGGTATGAGCCCTTTGAGGCCATGCGTGCTCGTCTGGTGCGCACCATGGACCGGCTCCTGGACGTCCTGGACGCCCACCCTGATATCCCCTGCTTCCTATTAGACGGGCAGACCATTTGCCTGGACGATTACCTGGAGGTGCGGCCTGATCGGCGCCCGGACGTGGAGAGGCTGGTGCGGGCGGGGCGTCTGGTGGTAGGCCCTAACTACGTGCTCCCCGACGAGTTTCTCATCGGACTGGAGTCCCATGTGCGCAACCTCATGTTGGGGATCCGCAGCGCCCGCGCCATGGGCAGGTCCATGATGGTGGGCTACTATCCCGATAGCTTCGGCCACATCACCCACCTGCCGGCCATTCTGCGAGGCTTCGGCATCGATGCCGTGGTCATCTGGCGCGGTGTGGGAGAGGAGGCCACCACCTCCGAGTTCCGCTGGGCCTCGCCTGACGGCTCCCAGGTCCTGGCCATCCACCTACCCTATGGCTACGCCCTGGGGGTAGACCTGCCGGACGAGCCCAGCAAGTTAAGGGAACGTCTGCAATACGTATGGCAGCAACTCACCCCTCTGGCCACCACCCGCTATCTTCTGCTGCCCAACGGCGATGACCACCGTGGCCTGCAGGAGGACATTGGCCGGGTGGTGGCCCTGGCCAAAGAGGTGATGCCCCAGGTGGACGTAGTCATAGGCGATTATGGCCAGGCAGTGGATGCCATCAAGGCCGAAGTGGGTGAGCGCATCCTGGAGCTCCCACTGCTGGAGGGCGAATTCCGCTCGCCCCACCGTTCCCACGTACTACCCGGCGTCCTCTCCTCCCGCATGTGGATCAAGCAGCGCTATCAGGAGTGCGAAGACCTTCTCTGCCGTTGGGCGGAGCCCTTGGTGGTCTGGGCCCGCCTCTTGGATGCCGAAAACCCCCGGTCATGGCCATCGGAGCGGAGATTGCTGGCCCATGCCTGGCGACTCCTCCTTCAGAACGCCCCCCACGACTCCATCTGCGGCTGTTCCATCGATGAAGTCCACCAAGAGATGGAGGTGCGGTTTTCCCGCTGCCGCCAAACGGCTGAGGCCGTCTTAGAGCAGGCCCTGGGCCGGGTGGCGGCGGCCGCCTGTCCCCCTGGGGCCCCCCACCTGGTGGTGTTCAACTCCGAGGGTGGGCCGCGCACGGACATAGCTTTGGCCCAGGTCCCCCTCCGCGATGGCCTCCTGCCTCTTTTGGCAGAGGCGGAGGACGGCACCACCGCACCCCTTCAGCTGCTGGAGGTGGGCGAGGCAGGAATCGCCACGGTGGCCATGGTAGCCTCTCAGGTGCCAGGCTATGGCCTGCGCGCCTTCCGCATCCACTACGGGCCTTCCCGTCCCCCTGGGCGCCGAAGCAGAGGCCGCATAGAGAACCGCTTTTTCATGGTAGCGGCCGACCCCCGCGATGGCACCATCGTCCTGCTCGATAAGCGCACGGGGCGCCGTTGGGAGGGTCTCCACCGCTTGGTGGACGGTGGCGATAGCGGCGATGAGTACAACTACGCCCCGCCCCAGGAGGACCACTTGGTCATATCTCCCGCCCGACCCCCTCGCATCCGGGTGGTGGCGGAAGGGCCCGCCATCTGGACTTTGGAGATATCCATGGTCTACATGCTGCCCGCCTCCCTCACCGCCGACGACCGTTCCCGATCCCCCCAGAGGGTGCCCTGCCCCATCACCACCCGCATACACTTATACGCCGACGTCCCCCGTGTCGATTTCGAGACGGAGGTGGAAAACCACGCCCGCGACCACCGCCTGCGGGTCCTGTTCCCCACAGGCCTACGGTCGCCGCACGTCCTGGCCGAACAACACCTGGGGCCGGTGCACAGGCCCCCGGACCCCCGCCCCTTCTCCCCCTTAGACTTCGAGATGCCCGTGGCTACCCAGCCCCAGAAGGCCTTCTGCGCCGTGGAGGAGGAAGGCACGGGCATCCTTTTGGCCAACCGGGGCCTGCCCGAGTATGAGGCGTTGCGGGAGCCCGACGGCACCATCACTCTGGCCCTCACCCTATTGCGGTGCGTGGGGTGGCTATCCCGTCCCGAGCTCTATCCCTGGCGCCGCGGCCCGGCAGGCCCCCTCCTGCCCACCCCAGGTGCCCAGATGCTGGGTCGGTGGCGGTTCCATTACTCCCTTGTCCCCTATCAGGGCTCCTGGGAGGACGCCATGGCCCAGGCCCACTACTTCCTGCGTCCCTTGCGGGCCATCCCCATACAGCGGGGGGACGGGGTGTTGCCACCCTCTGCCTCCCTCCTGGAAGTGGAGCCGGCCCAGGTGATGGTCTCGGCCATAAAGCCGGCGGAGGACGATGAGGGCATCGTCGTCAGGATATACAATCCTACCCACCGCTCCCTACCGGCCCGCCTTCGCCTGGCGGCCCGTCCCAGGTGGGCCCTGGAGGTCAACCTCAATGAGGAGGCCCAAGGGGCCAAGGTGGAGCTGGGGGATGGGTGGCTAGAGACACTCCTGCCCCCCCAAGGGGTGCGCACCTTCAAGTTCTTCTTGTAGGAGGTGGTCGATGGACCTGAACCGCCTGCCCCGCTATGACGAGCTGCCCCTGCGCCCTCACGCCCCTAAGGGCGCTGCCTGGGGCGTCTTCGGCGACGACGACCAACTGGGCACTGTCAACTTCCTCACCCCCCAGAAGGTGTTGGAAGCCGCCCGCCTAGTGCGCCAGGGGAAGGTCTTTGCCCTGAACCTCCCCCTCCATCTCCCCGACCCACCCTTGTATGGGCGTCAGCGCTTACGCCATCACCTGCTGGACCTGGGAGGGGTGGGACGTGACGATTACCTCGAGAGCTTCTGGCTCCAGGCATCCAGCCAGTGGGACGGCCTGCGGCACATCCGCCATCCTCGCTATGGCTTCTACAACGGCGTCTCCGCCGAGGAGGTGGTGCCCGGAGGCGGCCCATTGGGCATCGAGCACTGGGCACGCCGGGGCATCGTGGGCAGAGGTGTGCTGTTGGACGTGGCCCGCCACCTGGAGGCCCGGGGCCGCCCCCTAGACCCTAGGAGCGCCACCCTCATCACCCCCGCCCATCTGGAGGCCTGCGCCCATGCCCAGGGGGTGGAGCTCCGCCCGGCCGACATACTACTGGTGCGCACGGGCTGGCTGGGGTGGTACCTGCAGCTCCCCCAGGAGGAACGGGAGGCGTTGGCCCATGGGGAGGGGCAAGGGCCACCCTCGCCAGGCTTGGGCCCTGCCGAGGAGATGGCCCGCTTCCTTTGGGACCGGCGGATAGCGGCGGTGGCCGCCGACAACCCCGCTCTGGAGGCCTGGCCCCCTAAACAGGAGACGGGCTTCCTCCATTACTTCCTCATCCCCTATCTGGGGATGCCCATCGGGGAGCTGTGGTACTTGGAGGAGTTGGCCGCCGACTGTGCCCAGGACGGCATCTACGAGTTCCTCCTCACCTCCGCCCCCCTCCACCTGGTGGGCGGGGTGGGGTCGCCGCCCAACGCTTTAGCCATCAAGTGAGGTCATGGCCGTGTCTCGGTTCCTGGCCGACGTGGCCGTAGTGGGCGCTGGCCCCGCAGGCTCCCGCACCGCCCGCCAGTTGGCCCGCTACGGCCTGCGGGTCCTCCTCATCGAGGAGCACCGGCAGGTGGGCATCCCCTCCCATTGCTCAGGCCTTATTTCCCCCCGCACCTGGGAGATGGGGGAGGTGGAGGACCAAGGGCTGGTGTGCAACCGCCTCAGGGGCGCCATCCTTCAGGTGGAGGACGGCACTTCCCTGGCTTTGGGCAGCCAAGAGGTGCGGGCCCTGGCCATCGACCGTGTGGCCTGGGACCGGGCCTTGGCCCATCAGGCCTATGAGGCGGGCGCAGAGCCCGTGCGGGCCCGCTTTCTGGCTGCCGAGCCCATCCGCGGCGGCCTCCGCCTCCATCTACAGAGGGACAGCCATCTTATGGGGGCCGACGTCCGCCTGTTGGTGGGTGCCGATGGCGTCCACTCTCGTGTGGCCAGGTCCTTGGGTCTGCCGCGCCCTCGGGAGAAGGTGTTGGCCTTGGGGGTGGAGGCCCGTATCCACCTGCCTAGGGAGGATTATGTATACGTGTTCGTCGGCCCCCGCCTGGCCCCGGGCTGGTTCGCCTGGGCCATCCCCAGCGGCCCTGGGCTGGCCCGCTTAGGCATCGGCTGCCTGGCGGGGCAGGGGACGCCCATGGAGCTCTACCGGGCCTTTAAGGAGGGGCCCCTGGCCCCCTTCGGGCCGATGCGGGAGGTGCGGTTCTACGGTGGGGCCATACCCCTCACCCCCGCCCCCCGTACCTACGGCCATCACGTCCTCCTGGTGGGCGACGCCGCCGGTCAGGTGAAGCCCTTCTCGGGCGGCGGCCTATACCCTGGCCTGATGGCCGCCTCCCTCTGCGCCGAGGCCGCCTGGAGCGCCTTTCAGCGAGACGACCTATCGGCATCCTCCCTGGCCCAGTATGAGAGGGAGTGGCGCCGTCGCTTGGGAAGGGAGCTGGCCCGCTCCTGGCACCTGCGGCGCGCCGGCCTCTACCTCGATACCCCGAGGCTGGCCACCCTGGTGCGGGCTTTGAGCCACCCGCGCCTGCAGGCCCTGGCCACCCAACACGCCGACATCGATTATCCCTCCAGGGCCCTGTTGGCCCTGGCCCGCCATGCCCTGCCTCCCCTTCTGGGGGCAGCCCTAGGGCGGCCAGCCGCCCTCTGGCACCTGGTGGCCGCCCTCCTGGCCCGTGGCTAGGGCGGGTGGTATGATGTAATGCCGATCCATGCAAGACGTGGGTCCCGCCGCCCCTGTGACCTTGCGCCCCGCTGGCCTTGGCCTCCGCTTGGTGGCCTTCGTCCTGGACATGCTAGCCCTTCTGTCGTGCCTTATGGCCCTGGTGGCCCTTGGCCTCTTCCAACTCCTCCTGCGCACCGATGGCGGGCAGAAGGACTCAGAGGGGGCGGTATGGACGGCGGTGGCCCTGGCCGTCTCATGGGTGGCCCTGGTCCCCCTATATCACGTCTTACTCTGGGCCTGGGGCGGCCAGACCCTTGGGCAACGGGCCGTCCACATCAGGGTAGTGAGGGAAGATGGGAGGCCACCAGGGCTCTGGCGGGCCGTGGTGCGCTACCTGGTGTATGCCATTTCCCTCCTCTTCCTGGGCATAGGGTTCCTGCCTGCCCTCTGGGACGAGAGACGGCGCGGCCTGCCCGACTTGGTCTCCGGCACCATGGTGGTGGACACCCTTTGAAGGGGGGAGATGAGGTCTTCTTGGACCATGGGGGCCCTACTGGTGGGGGCGTGGGCCCTGTTTATGGCCTTCTTCGTGGCCCTCACCGTAGCCCAGCTGACCGCCCCTGGCCCGGGAAAGGCCCTGCTCTCGCGGGCGCTAGTTGCCATCCTGGATTTGGACGCTGCCCTCCCCCACCTGGAGGCGACCCTGCATGAGGCGGCTCAGGAGGCGGATACGCCCAGCGTCGTTGTCCCTGACTTCCCCATAAGGGTGGAGGTGGACCGACAGGAGGCCGCGGCCCTTGCAGGAGAGGGGCTGCGCTCCCTCCTGGTGGCGGAGGCCTCGGAGCGGGTCTATCGCCACGGGCTTGGCGTCCTGGCTACGGAAGGGGAAGAGGTGGAAGTGGGGACCTTATCCCTGCCGGGCGCTTTAAGGCAGGGGTTAGGGCTCATAGGCGACGAGTCCCATTGGGCAGCGACGGCGGTGACCGTGATCCTTGGGCTGGCCTTCTTGGCCACCATCGCCCTACCTCTGCTTCGCTTACCGCCGTGGGGAAAAATGGCCTGCCTTGGGGCCATCTGGGCGGCGACGGGTCTCCCCTTGCTGGCCTTGGGCCTGGGGGGCCGTTTCGGCCTGGAGGCCTTGCAAAGGGGGGGGAGCCCCTTTGTTGACCAGCTGTTGCAGGTGGGCGTGGAGGCAGCCACCGTGCTTATGCGTAGCTCCCTAGTCCTGAGCGCCCTGGGCACCGCCTTCCTGGCCTTGGCCGTCCTCTTCTGGCTGGGGGGCCGGCCTTCCCCCTCGTTGACAAGGCAAGGGCAGGATGCATAGAATTCTTGGGTGGCGGGTTGGGTTCCCGCCTGAGCAGGAGCGGGCGTAGCTCAGAGGTAGAGCATCTGCTTCCCAAGCAGAGGGTCGCGGGTTCGAGTCCCGTCGCCCGCTCCAACGTCGGCACCTGTTTCCTCTTGGTGAGCCATTACGCTGCTGCCGGGAATCCTGCCACATCCCCCCTTACCTCTCGCCCCCATCGAGAGTAGAATAAAAGTTCGAGATGGGGCTGGAGCTGGAGGAGAGGCTACGCATCCTTGGGGGGACGGATGACGTGGACGAGGTGGGGCAGCGGCCGGCAGCGCCCCACTCGCCCCAGATGAGCCAGGCGCCAGGGGGGGCCGGCATCTACTGGGCGGCAGCCGGCGGCAGGAGGGTGCCCATCCTGCGCGTGCTGCGTACCAACGTATGCGAGCTGGACTGCCGCTATTGCGCCATCAACTGCCACCGTCAGGCACGCCGCGCCTCCTTCCGGCCCGACGAGCTGGCGAAAACCTTTATGCAGATGTATGAGAGGGGTCTGGTGCGGGGCATCTTCCTCAGCTCGGGGGTGGCGGGAGGGCCAGCCCGCACCGCCGAAAAGCTCATCGAGACGGCGGAGATCCTACGTGGGCGCTATGGATTCCAGGGCTATATTCACCTCAAGATCATGCCTGGCCAGCCGCCAGACTACATCCGGAGGGCGGTGGAGCTGGCCAGCCGGGTGAGCATCAATCTCGAGGCACCCACACCTGAGCACTTGGCGAGGATCGCCCCCAGCAAGGACTTCCGGCGCCACCTCCTGGCCCCCATGCAGGAGGTGCACCGCCTGGCCCAGCGCCATCCCTGGCTCCTGCCTGCCGGCCAGATCACCCAGTTGGTGGTGGGGGCAGCAGGTGAGACGGACGCGGATATCCTGCGCACGGCCCACTGGCTGTATAAGGAGCTGGGCCTACGCCGCGTCTACTACTCGGCCTACAGGCCCGTGTGCGGGGAGGTGCTGGCCCCACCCACCCCCGAGGTGCGGGAGCACCGCCTTTACCAGGCCGACTGGCTACTACGGTTCTATGGCTTCCGCCTGGAGGAGCTCCCTTTCACAGATGATGGCTCCCTGCCCCAGGAGGTGGATCCCAAGATGGCCTGGGCCCTGCGCCACCCTGAGCACTTCCCGCTAGAGGTCAACACTGCCCCCTATCAGGCCCTGCTACGGGTCCCGGGCATCGGCCCCCGGAGCGCCCGCCGCATAGTGGAAGTGCGGCGCAAGGAGCCCATCCGCCACCTGGAAGCCCTCAAGGCCCTGGGGGTGGCCACCACCAGGGCCGCCCCCTTCCTCCTGCTGGACGGTCGGTATGCCGCAGGCAGGGAGGTGGCCAAGGCCCTATGGCGGCATCGGCAGATGGGGCACCAGCCCTCCCTTTGGGAAGGCCAGGTGGCAGCAGCCTAGCCTTTGGCCTCGGCCACCAGCTCGGCCACCAGCTCGAAGTTGCCGTAGGTGGGCACCAGGTATACGCCGGCGGCGCGGGCCCGGCAGGCGTCCAGGATATAACGGGCGATGGCCTTCCCCTCCTCTGGAGCGCGCGGGCCGGCCCGCCGCAGCCGCTCCCGCACCTCCTCGGGTATGAACATGCCCGGCACCTCCCGATGTAGGCGCTCGGCATGCTCATAGCTGTGGAGGGGAAGGACGCCCACGATGAGGGGACGCTGAAATCGTGAAGCTTCCTCCAGGAAGCGCTCCAACCGTCCCAGGTCGAACACGTTCTGGGTCACGAAGAAGTGGGCCCCCGCCTCCACCTTCCGCCGCATGAGCCTTATCTCAGGCCCCAGGGGATCGGCGTTGGGGTTGCAAGCAGCGCCAATGAAGAAGGAGGCCGGACGACCGATGGGCCGCCCTGTCCAGTCCAGGCCCTGGTTCAAGAGGGAGAGGACACGGATGAGCCCCACAGCGCTTACGTCCCACACCCCCACCACGTCCTTGTATCCCCCCAGCTCCGGAGGGTCGCCCCGCAGGCAGAGGACGTTGCGGATGCCCAAGGCATGGGCCCCCACCATGTCCGAATGGATGGCCATGGCGTTGCGGTCGCGGGTGGTATAGTGCATGACGGTCTCCACCCCCAGCTCCCGCTGCAGGAGGAGGCAGAAGGCCCAGGGGCTCATGCGCACCCGGGCCGTGGGGCTATCGCCTACATTGATGGCATCGGCCCCCGCCTCCTTCATAAGGGCTGCGGCCCTCATGCCCCGTCGCGGGTCGAGGCCATGGGGCGGATCCACCTCCACACACACCACGAACCGCCCAGCAGCCACCTTCTCTCGCAGGGTGAGGGAGGCGGTGGCCAGATGGGGCTGGACAGGGCGCGGGTCGTCCATAGCGGCAGTCATGTTATAGCTCCTCGCCCTTAAGGACAAGCTAGGCCCCTACATCAGAGCGATGGCCAGACGGTAGAGGAACCAGCCCGCCAGAGCCCATAGGCCTAGGCCGCTTACACCCAACAGACAGCGATGGAAGAGCCCTCCCATCACCCGACGCCCCCTGGCAGCCACAGCGGCCATGAGGGAGAGCCAGCCCAAGTCGGTAGCGATATGGGCCACATAGACGGTGGCCACCCCCACCGTCCCCATCTGAAGCCCGTCGGCCACCAGGCGGGCCCCTACCGTGCCCCACCAGGCGACCCAGAAGGGGTTGGAGACGCTCACTATCACCCCCGCCGCCAGGAGGCTGCGAGCCTCCCCCGCGCCCCATGTCTCGGTGAGGGGTGGGCGGCGGGCGGCCGTTATGGCCCCCCATCCAAACCAGAGGAGAACGAGGCCCCCAAGGAGAGCCAGGGCCATCTCCACCGCTTGCGAGTTCAAAAGCTCCTCCAGCCCCAAGGCCAACACCACCACCACAGGCAGCTCCAGGCCGCTGTGCCCCAAGGCCAGAAGGAACCCGGCCCATGGACCCCTCACCACCCCCTCCTTGACGGCCAGGGTGCTCAAAGGCCCCGGGCTCAGGGCGCCGCTGAGGCTGGTTATGAAGGTGGCCCCGAAGGTGGCCGCCAGCGCCTCGTTCAATCCTTATCCCCGTCAAGAGAGGTAGAAGCCCCAGATGGGGACCACACCTTGCCGCTCCTCCTGGCCCGTCAGCCCAAGAGGTGGCGCAGGTGGTCCAGCCTCTCCTCCAGGCGCCGTTGGACGAAGGCCATGGTGAAGTCGCCCCGCGTCCGCTCCAGCACCGCCCGCACACCATCAGTGGTACGGCGCAACCCACCGGTCACTGCCTCGGGGTAGTCCATGGTGACCAACAGATCGTAAATGTCGCTCATGGCGGCCAGGGTGCGCTCGCAACGGGGCAGGTCGCCAAGACGCAGGGAGTCTAAGAGGTGACGCCTTAGCTCCCCCACTGCCTCCCCCAGGCCATTGAGGTAGGCCTGGGCCTCCACCCCCAAATCTTCCGGCTCAGGCAGGGGTGCGCCGGAGAGGAGGGCGATGGTGATGGCCGCTTCAGCCACCTCCTTAGCGGCATCGTGGAAGAACCCGGAATACAGAATGTCGGGGTGGGCGGCCAGGGTAGCACGGGCCTCGGCCAGACGGCCCTGCGCCCCCGTCAGCAGCCCCCACGCCTCCCCAAACTCCCCGCGATGGGCAGCGCGGATGGCGTTGGCCGCAAGCCTTATGGCCTCCCGACAGAGGGTGAGGGCCGCCTCCCGGGCCTGGTGCTTGGCCTCCAGATGCCCACGGAGCCGCTGGGCGATCCCTTGCAGGCGGGTGGTATCCACGGCCTAGAGGTCCTTCACCGGCTCTGGGAACTCCCCCTCGCGGGCGGCATCGATCATCTCCCGCGCCTCCTTGGGGAGCTCCATCCCGAACTCGCGGAACTTGCGCTCCACCCAACGGCCTATCTGCCGCGGGTCCTTGTAATCCTCCAGGCGCTGGGGCTCCGCCCCATACTCTTCCAGGATGGTCTGCTCGCTCTTGTGGTAGGCGAAGCGGGAGATGGCCCTCTCCAGCTCCTGCCCCCCACAATGGCGGCAGCGGGCCTCATACGGGGTGTTTATGGTCTTGACGAAAATGCTGGTGAGGCGGCCGCAGTGACGACATCGGAACTCATAGATGGGCATCTAGCTCACTCCCCTCAACCTTTGAGTGCCCCTCTCTCCCAAGCGGTAGGCGGTGCCCAGGAACAGGGCCACGAGGCCCTCTTCGCTGCGCACCTCCACCAGGTAGCTGGAGGTACGACGCCCCAGGTGGGCCTCCCTGGCCACCGCTTCAAGCCTTGCTCCCTGGCGCACGGGCAGGAAGAACTCAAGGGTGGTGGAGCGGCCCACCGCCGGGCCACGGCTGTTACAGGCCAGGGCGAAGGCCTCATCGGCCAGGGCGTAGATGAAGCTGCCGTGGGCGTAGCCGTGGAAGTTGAGGTGTTGGGGTCCCACCGTAGCCACCACCTTGGCCCATCCCTCTCCCTTCTCCATCTCCTCTACGCCCAGGAAGCGAAGGAAGGTGCTGGCCTCTTCCGTCACTCCTCCTCTCCCTCCCCTTCTTCCTCGGGCATCTCGCCGGCCTCCATGCGATCCAGCTCCGCCTCCATCTCGGCGTCCAGGGGCTGGCCCAGGTGCTGGGACATGCGCCTTATGAAGCGGGCCACGCTTTTGGGGTCCGAGTCGTCCACATCGTCCAGGGAGACGTCCTCAGAGAGCCCCTGGAAAATTTCGTCCTCGGAACGGAGGACGGCCACCCGGGATATGAGGCGCTCCATAGCTTGGGAGCCGCAGTGGGGGCAGGTGGGCTCCACCTCCAGGCCGATGCGACGGACGAAGACACTGGTGGGGCGCCCGCATGCCTGGCAGCGGAACTCGTATATGGGCATCCTCACCACCCCTCGGCCTGACGGCGCTGGGCGATCTCCTCCCTGTGTAGGCAGGCGTACAGGAAGGGGCAAACAGCGCAATGCGGGCCTATGTGGGCTGGGAACTCCACCTCCGCCTGCATCTGCCGGGCCAAGGCCAAGGCCTCTTGCCGTGCCTGGAGGAGGTCCTGGCGGGCTAAGGAGACCGTCCACAGGCGCCCCCTGTCTAGGTACCAGAAGGAGACGCGCCCCACAGGCCTCCCCAGGGCCTCGTGCACCATTATAGCGTAGAGGCGCAGCTGCAGCGCGTCCACCTCCTCCGGCGGCTCCCCCGTCTTATAGTCGATGATGTGCAGGGAGCCGTCCGGGTCCTCGTCCACCCGGTCGGGGCGGCCCGTGAGGAGGACGTCGTCGGCTATGGGCACCTGGAAATAGGGCTCCAGCAGGAGGGGCTGGCCTCCCAGACCCCCGCCTCGGGCGAACTGATGCAGGAGCTCCTCCGCCCGCACCCTTAGCTCCTCCACCCCCGGCATGCGTCGGAAGCGAAGGGAGAGGCCCGCCCACCGCCGCGCGAACTCGGCCAAGAGCCTCTCCTCGGTGCGCTCCTCCGGCTGTAGCAGGAAGAGGGCAGCGATGACGTTGTGTACGCAGGTACCTACGGTGTCCTGCGGGCGGAGCCGCGGCCTGAGGCTGTCCACATACTGGTAGCGGTAACGCAGGCGGCAGAGGCGGAAGGTCCGGGCCTTCATGGGGGAGAGACGGAAGACCCTTCCTGGTCTCTTATCCTTCAAGGCCCCTCCACCGCTCCCCGTAGGTGCTCCAACCCTAGGACCTGGCCACCCCGCCCCAACCGCACCAACAGCACGTCGATGCGGGGCTGGGCCTGACAGCCCGTCTCCTGCATATAGCTTAAGACGGCGCGCACCAGACGTCGTCGCTTCCGGGGGGTGATGGCCTCGGCAGGGGTTCCCATGGCCTCTGAGCGCCGCCCCTTCACCTCCACGAACACCAGCTCATGGCCATCGCGGGCCACCACATCGATCTCCCCCTCGGGGGTGCGACGGTTCCGTTCCAGGACCTCCCAGCCTAAGGCCGCGAGGTAGGCCACAGCCGCCTCCTCCGCCTGGCGCCCCAGGGCCCTGTCCCCCCTCCCCTCCAGAAAGGAGAGGCGGTGGATGGGCGAAGGGCCAAGACGGCGCACCGCCTCCCAGTGGGCAGACGTCCCATACCCCTTGTGGCGGCGGAAACCATATCCCGGGTAGAGGGCGTCCAGCTCGGCCATGAGCCGGTCCCTCTCCACCTTGGCCACGATAGAGGCACAGGCCACGCTGAGGGAACGGGCATCCCCTCCCACCAACGGCACCTGTCGACACCTAAGGCCAGGAAGGGCCCAGGGCCCGTCCACCAGCACCGCCTGGGGGAGCGACGGCAGGCTGGCCACCGCCTGCGCCATAGCCGTTAAAGAGGCCACATGGATGCCCACCCGGTCTATCTCCTCCGGGGGCACCTGGGCCACGGCCACCATCAAGGCCTCCCGGCGGATATGGGCCCAAAGCTCCTCCCGGCTCCTGGGGGAGAGGGCCTTGCTATCGCGCACGAGGGCCAGCCAGGGAAAGGATGGGAAGGGGGGCAGGACCACAGCTGCCGCCATCACGGGACCGGCCAGGCAGCCGCGGCCCGCCTCATCCACCCCTGCCACCAACCCCATCCCCTCCCTCCATAGCTCCCTCTCCAGCTCCAGCGAGGGACGGCCCGTCATGACGCCCTACATGTTAACACGCGGCCACCGTTGACACTCCCCACCCCCTACACTAGTTTGGGGATTGACAGACGCCTCAGAAGGGAGGGAGAGGGTATGCCCATCGTGCGCATCGAGATGTGGGCCGGCCGCACTCAGGCCCAGAAGCGGGAGCTGGCACGGGTCATTACCGAGGCCATGGTCACCATCGCCCAGACCACGCCTGAGGCCACCATCATCATCTTCGAGGACATACCCAAGGAGAACTGGGCCCAAGGAGGTGTGCTGGCCTCCGACCAGTGAGCCCCTCTTTGTGATATAGTCTAAGGTGAGATGAACGGGCGTTGGCTGAGGCAGAGCCTTCTTTATCTCCTCATCATCGTGGCGGTGGTGGCCATCATATATTCCCTCCTCCCCCGCCCTCAGACGGGCGTTGAGGAGGTCTCCCTCTCCGCCCTGGTGGAGGACGTGCGCCAGGGGCGGGTACGGGAGGTAGTGGTGGAGGGCCGTACCGTCACCTGGACGGTCTTCGCAGGAGGGCAGAAGTTCAAGGCCAAGCTGGAAGAGGGGGATACGGTACGGGAAGTCCTGCAGGATGCTGGCATCCCCATCGATGAGCAGCCAGCCATCAAGACCAAGGAGGGGCAGCCCTGGGACAATCTGTTGGGCATCGTCCTCAACTTCCTTCCCCTCATCATCATAGTGGGCATCCTGTTCTTCTTCCTGCGGCAGGCCCAGGGCACCAATACCCAGGCCCTCAACTTCGGCCGCAGCCGCGCCCGCCTCATCACTGGATCCCGTCCCACCGTCACCTTTGCCGATGTGGCTGGTGTGGACGAGGCCAAGGAGGAGCTGCGGGAGGTGGTGGAGTTCCTCAAGCATCCCGAGAAGTTCGCCGCCCTGGGGGCGCGGGTGCCCAAGGGCGTCCTCCTGGTGGGCCCTCCCGGCACGGGCAAGACCCTCCTGGCCAAGGCGGTAGCCGGTGAGGCCGGCGTCCCCTTCTTCTCCATTAGCGGCTCCGAGTTCGTGGAGATGTTCGTGGGGGTGGGGGCGGCACGGGTGCGTGACCTCTTCGACCAGGCCAAGCGCAACGCCCCCTGCATCGTGTTCATCGATGAGATCGACGCCGTAGGCCGCCACCGCGGCGCCGGCCTGGGCGGGTCCCACGATGAGCGGGAACAGACCCTCAACCAGATCCTGGTGGAGATGGACGGTTTCGACTCCAGCACCAACATCATCGTCATCGCCGCCACCAACCGCCCCGACATCCTGGACCCCGCCCTTTTGCGCCCTGGGCGCTTCGACCGTCAGGTGGTGCTGGACCGCCCCGACGTGCGAGGGCGCAAGGCCATCCTGGAGGTTCACTGCCGCGGCAAGCCCCTGGACACCGACGTGGACCTGGAGGTCTTGGCCCGCCAGACCCCCGGCTTCTCAGGGGCCGATCTGGCCAACCTGGTCAACGAGGCAGCCATCCTGGCCGCCCGCCGCGGCAAGCGTCGCATCAGCATGCGGGAGTTCAACGAGGCCATCGATCGGGTCATCGCCGGGCCCGAGCGCAAGAGCCGCGTCCTGAGCCCCAAGGAGCGGGAGATCATCGCCTATCACGAGGCCGGCCACGCCCTGGTGGCCTACCTCCTGCCCAACGCCGACCCGCCCTACAAGATCAGCATCGTCTCCCGCGGCATGGCCGGTGGCTTCACCCGCTTCCTGCCCGAGGAGGACCGCCACCTCTATACCAGGAGCCAGTTCAAGGACATGCTGGCCGCCATGCTGGGCGGTCTGGTGGCCGAGGAGCTGGTACTGGGGGAGTTCACCACCGGCCCCCAGGACGACCTGGAGAGGGCCACCCGCCTGGCCCGCCAGATGGTTACCCAGTATGGCATGAGCGAGCGGCTGGGCCCCCGCACCTTCGGCCGTAAGGAGGAGCTCATCTTCCTGGGCAAGGAGATCGCCGAGCAGCGCAACTACTCGGAGAAGATCGCTGAACTCATCGACGAAGAGGTGCGGCAGATCATCGATGAGGCCTACCACAAGGCCAAGGAGGTCCTCACCACCCACCGCGATCGCCTGGACCAGCTGGTGAAGCTCCTCTTGGAGAAGGAGACACTGGAGGGAGAAGAGCTGAAGGCGGCCTTGGAGGGCCGGGAACTGGCCGCCGCTCCACCAGCCGCCGCCTCGCAGGAGGCGCCCGCCCGGGCTGGGCAGGCTCCCATCGCCCAGCCCCGGCCGGGGCTGGCCCTGGAAGGGGGCGGCTCCGTGGCCTCCTCCTTGAGGGAGCCCTTTACTAACGAGCACGGGCCGTAATAAGATCTTCCGTGCGCCCACCACGCCAAGAGCAGGAGGTCGGCCATTTACGCCATCGTTCGTGCCGGCGGAAAACAATACCGGGTGGAGCCCCACCAACTCATCGACGTGGAGCGGATCCCGGCGGCGGTGGGCTCCACCGTGGAGCTTACCGACGTCCTGCTAGTGGCCAACGACAACGGCGATATAACGGTGGGGGCGCCCCTGGTGGAAGGGGCCAGGGTCATAGCCCGGGTGGTGGAGCAAGGGCGTGGACCCAAGGTGGTGGTCTTCAAGTACAAGGCCAAGACGAGGTACCGACGCAAGCGGGGCCACCGCCAGCCCTACACCCGCCTGGTCATCGAGCAGATCGTCACCGGGGAGGAGGCCCCAAAGCGGCGACGGGGCCGCCGTATATCTGAGAAAAAGGACACCGCTGCTAGCCAAGAAGGGCAGGTGACGGAACATGGCCCATAAGAAGAGCACCGGCTCGGCCAAGAACGGGCGCGATAGCAACGCCAAGCGCCTGGGGGTGAAGCGGTTTGACGGCCAGCATGTCTGGCCCGGCTGCATCATCGTCAGGCAGCGAGGCACCAAGATCCACCCTGGCCGCAACGTAGGATTGGGGCGAGACTACACCATCTACGCACTGGTGGAGGGATTCGTCAAGTTCGAGCCATATAACAAATATGGGCGCAGAAAGGTGAGTGTGGTGCCTCTGCAGGAGGTGGCTTCCTCCTCATGAAGGCAGGCATTCATCCCCAGTACGTAGAGGCCACGGTGGTGTGCGCCTGCGGCAACACTTGGAAGACCCGCTCCACCAAACCCCTCCTGCGCATTGAGGTCTGCTCTAAATGCCATCCTTTCTTCACCGGCGAGCAGCGCATCGTGGACACCATGGGGCGGGTAGAGCGGTTCCGCCGCCGCTACGGCCTCACCGAGGAGAAAGGGAGCAGCTAGGCATCAAGGGGCCTCGTCCAGGCGGCGGAAGAAGCAGGAGCGCTCGCCGGTGTGGCAGGCGGGGCCGGCCGCCTCCACCTTCAGCAGCAGCACGTCCCCGTCGCAGTCGGTCCACACCTCCAGCACCCGCAGCACGTTGCCGGAGGTGGCTCCCTTATGCCACAGCTCCTGACGGCTGCGGCTCCAGAACCAGGCCTCGCCCGTCTGCAGGGTGCGGCGTAAGGCCTCGGCGTTCATCCAGGCCACCATGAGCACCTGGCCTGTGCGGGCGTCCTGGGCGATGGCCGGGATGAGGCCCCGATCGTCGAACTTCAGCTCCATTTGCAAAGCCCCGTCCTCATAGTCGCACGGATATGCCGTGGCGGGCCAGGTGCTCCTTCACCTCCCGGATGGAGTAGAGGCCGTAGTGGAAGATGGAGGCCGCCAGGACGGCATCGGCCTTCCCCTCCAGGATGGCTGCCACCATATGCTCGGGGCTCCCCGCACCTCCCGAGGCGATGACAGGGACCTCCACGGCCTCGGAGATGGCCCGCGTCAGCTCCAAGTCGTAGCCTTGGCGGGTGCCATCGGCGTCCATGCCCGTCACCAGCAGCTCGCCCGCCCCTAAGGAGGCGGCCTTTTTAGCCCACTCCACAGCATCCAGGCCCGTAGGCTTCCCTCCCCCCTCGCCACCGTATATATAGACCTCCCAGCGGCCGGGCGCCACCCTCTTGGCATCGATGGCCACCACAATGCACTGAGAGCCAAACCTCTCCGCCCCGCGGGCGATGAGGGTGGGGTCCCGCACAGCGGCGGTGTTGATGGCCACCTTGTCCGCCCCCGACTCCAGCATCATGCGCATGTCCTCCACACTGGCGATGCCCCCACCCACGGTGAAGGGGATGAAGATCTGGTCGGCGATACGCTCCACCATAAGCACGGCCGTGCGCCGCCCCTCGGGGGAGGCCTTTATGTCCAGGAAGACCAGCTCATCGGCCCCCTCGGCCTCATAGAGGCGGGCCAGCTCCACAGGGTCGCCAGCGTCCCGCAGCCCCAGGAAGCGGACCCCTTTCACCACCCTCCCGCCGGCCACGTCGAAGCAGGGGATGACCCTCTTGGCCACCATACCTAGAAGGCCGTGTCCCCCCTTAGCATCTGGCGGGCGATGGTGCGGCGCTGGATCTCGGAGGTGCCATCGGGTATGCGGAGGGTGCGGGCGATGCGCCACCCCTCGTTGAGGGGGAGGTCATCGGTAAGGCCCACACCGCCATGGATCTGGATGGCGGCATCGAAGGCCCGCTGGCAAGCTTCCACGCAGTAGGCCTTGACGATGGATATCTCCTTGACAGGGATGCGGGCCTGCCCCTTGACAGCCGCCTCTACCAACGCCGCCGTCTGCAGACAGGCGTACTTGCTGGTGAAGATATCGATGGCCATGTCGGCCAGCATGAACTGGATGGCCTGGTGCTCGGCGATGGGCACCCCGAAGGCCTTGCGCTCCTGAGCATAGGCCAGGGCCCGGTCCAGGGCATACTCGGCCAGCCCTACACAGGATGCAGCTATGGACACCCTCCCCTCCGATATACCCAGCATGGCGATCTGGAAGCCCTGGTTCACCTCACCCATGACCCGGCTATGGGGCACCCGCACCCCGTCCAGGGAGATGATGCCGCAATCGCTGCCCAAATGGCCCATGATCCTGATGACAGCCTGCCTCTGGAAGCCAGGGGAGGAGGTGTCCACGAAGAAAGCCGTGATGCCCCCTCGGTGCTGGGCGGCCATCTCCTCATCGGTGACGGCGAATACGATGGCATAGTCGGCATAGGGGGCGTTGGTGATCCACTGCTTGGTGCCCGAGATGACCCACTCGTCTCCGTCGCGGACGGCACGGGTCTTGAGCCCCCATACATCGGAGCCGGCGTCGGGCTCGCTGAGGGCGAAGCAGACGGTCTTCTCGCCTCTGAGCAGCGCAGGCAGGAACTCCTTGCGCACCTCCTCAGGGGCGAAGGTGAAGATGTGGGAGGGGCCGTCCACGAAGCTGGCAATAGGAGGGGCGGTGAGGAAGGCGCGGGCCCAGCCAGCGTAAAGGCGTCCTGGCCCTATGTGCCGGTAGTACCGCTCCTGGATAAGGCTCATGGCCCGAGGGGGCACCCCACCTCCCCCCACCGACTCGGGGGCGTACATGGCGTAGTAGCCGGCCTGGGCCGAACGCTGTCGAATCTGCTGGCGGGCCTCCTGGGCCCTGGGCACCAGGTATCCGTGCTCGTCGAAGAGCTTGCGCTCGTCCCCCAGGATATCCCTGTCCCTCTCCTCCAGTGGGACCACCTCCTGCTCCACGAATTGCAGGAGACCCTCGCTTATCCCCTTCACCAGGTCCCGGATGTCCTCAGGGATGTCCAGTTCCCGTGTCATGGCCATTCCTCCTTTGTCAAGTTACACCCACCAGTATATCCCTTCTGGCACAGGAAGGGTCAGGCCCCGGCCAGGGCCCTCAGGGCGGTGGGGAGATCCACTAGCCCTTCATACAGGGCCCGGCCAACGATGGCCCCGTCCACCCCCAGGCGGGCCAGGGCCAGCAGGTCTTCTATGGAGGCGATGCCCCCCGAGTAGATAAATGTGACTTCCTCTCCTAGGGACCGAACATGGCGGAGAGCCCCCTCCACCTCCGCCAGCCGGGGATGGGAGAGGGTGCCGTCCACCCCAATATCGGTGTAGATGATGTGTCGCACCCCCAGGGCCACCAGGCGTTCCACCACCTGGGGCGCCGACATGTGGTGGCCCTGAAGCCACCCCCGGGCCTGGGGGCGCCCCTCCCGCACGTCCAGGGCCACGGCGATACGACCGGGGAAGGCCGCCAGGGACTCCCGTAGCAGGGCCTCGTTCTCTAAGGCAGCCGTCCCCAGGACGCAGCGGTCGGCCCCCATCTCCAGGTAGCGGGCGATGGAGGCCATGTCCCTCAGTCCCCCACCCACCTGCACGGGCACCTTCACTGCTTCCAGGATCCCGACTATGACGGCCATGTTCACCGGCCGGCCTTCCCGGGCGCCGTCCAAGTCCACCACGTGCAGGCGTGGGGCCCCTGCCTCCTGGAAGCTAAGGGCCACCTGCTTCGGCTGGTGAGGGTAGGAGAGCTCCCGCTGGAAGTCCCCTTGGAGCAGGCGCACGCAACGCCCACCACGGATATCTATGGCCGGGATAAGCTCCATGGCTCCGTCATCCTTCACTGGCGGGCCAGCCGCAGGAAGTTGCGGTAAAGGCGGAGCCCCGCCTCCCCGCTCTTCTCGGGGTGGAACTGGGTGGCCACCAGGTTGCCCTTGGCCACCACTGCCGGGAACTCTACGCCATAGTGGGCCACGGCAGCCACCACGTCCGGCTCCTCTGGCCGCGGATAGTAGCTGTGGACGAAGTAGAAGTATTCGCCATCGCGCACCCCGTCCAGGAAGGGATGGGGACGTACCACGCGCACCGGGCTCCAGCCCATGTGGGGCACCTTCAGGCCCTGAGGCAGCCGCACCACCCGCCCCCGTAGGATGCCCAGGCACCGGTGCAACCCTCCCTCCTCCGAGAACTCGAACAGGACCTGCTGCCCCATGCACACCCCGAGGAAGGGGCGGCCCTCCAGGATGTACTGGCGCAGCGGTTCGGCTAGACCCAGGGCCTCCAGGCTGCGCATAGTATTGGCTGCTGCCCCCACCCCAGGCATGACCACCGCCTCCGCCCTCTCCACGTCGCGGGGGTCGCTGCTGACCACCGGCCGGCCGCCAGCATGCTCCACTGCCCGCGCTACGCTGCGCAGGTTGCCTGCCCCGTAGTCGACGATGACCACCTTCACATGCCCCATTGTAAGCCACGGGACCCCGCTAAAAAACCGCCCCATCCGTAACCTGTCATCTCCAGCGTTGAAGAGCTGATGCCTCTTCTCTAAACTGGACGGTGCCATGGGGTGCGGGTTCGACAACGTCTACACAGCCCGTCTAGCAGCCGAGGAGCTACGGTCGGAGATCAACCGGCACGATTACCTCTATTACGTCCTCAACCAGCCCGAGATCACCGATGCCGAATACGACGAGCTGATGCGTAAGCTCCGGGCCATCGAGGAACACTACCCGGAGCTCATCACCCCCGACTCTCCCACCCAGCGGGTGCCCGGCCAACCGGTGGAGGCCTTCGGCGTGGTGGAGCACCGGGTGCCCATGCTCTCCCTGGCTAACGCCTTCAACTACGAGGAGCTAAAGGCCTGGCATCGGCGGGCAGTGCAGTTGGCCGAGCAGGAGGCCTTCGATCTGGTGGTGGAGCCCAAGGTGGACGGCCTGGCCGTGGCCCTGGTCTACGAGCAGGGGCGATTCGTGGTGGGCGCCACCCGCGGCGATGGCTACCGGGGCGAGAACATCACCGAGAACCTCAAGACCATCCGCAGCATCCCCATGGTCCTCCGCACCCGCCACGTGCCTGAGCGGTTCGAGGTGCGGGGGGAGGTATACATGCCCAAGGAGGCCTTCCAACGCTTGAACCAGGAGCTGGCCGAGCGAGGCGAGAAGGTGTTCATGAACCCTCGCAACGCCGCCGCCGGCTCCCTGCGCCAGAAAGACCCTAGGGTCACCGCCTCCCGCAAGCTGGACATCTGGATCTACCAGCTGGGGTGGTGCGAAGGCCCCCACCCTACCACCCACTGGGAGATCCTGCAATGGCTACGGGAGCTGGGCTTCCGTATCAACCCTGAGAACCGCCTCTGCCGCACCCTGGAAGAGGTACAGCGCACCTGGGAGGAGTGGGTGGAGAAGCGCCATGAACTCCCCTACGAGGTGGACGGGCTGGTGGTGAAGATCAACGATACCACCCTGTGGGACCGGCTAGGGTTTGTGGGGCGGGAGCCCAGGTGGGCCATCGCCTATAAGTTCCCACCAGTGCAGGCCACCACCCGCCTGCTGGACATCCGCCACAACGTGGGGCGCACGGGGCGCATCAACCCTTACGCCGTCCTGGAGCCGGTGCTGGTGAGCGGGGTCATAGTCAAGCAGGCCACCCTCCACAACGACGACTACATCCGTCAGCGGGACCTGCGCGTGGGCGATTGGGTGGTGGTGGAGCGGGCGGGGGAGGTGATACCCCAGGTGGTGGCCCCTGTCCCCAGCCGGCGCACAGGCCAGGAGAAGCCTTACACCCCTCCCACCCATTGCCCCGTGTGCGGCACGGAGCTGGAGCGGCCTGAAGGGGAGGTCTTTAGCTACTGTCCCAACCCCTCCTGCCCCGCCCAGGCCTTCCGCTGGCTCACCCACTTCGTGCAGCGCTCGGCCATGGACATCGATGGCCTGGGCCAAAGGTGGTGCGAGGCCCTCCTAGCCGCCGGCCTGGTGGAGGACCCCGGCGACCTCTACTTCCTCACTGAGGAGAAGCTGATGCAGCTGGAGCGCATGGGCCCTGTGCTGGCGGCCAAGATCGTGCGCAACATCCAGCAAAGCAAGGAGAGGCCCCTAGCCCGCGTCATCTTCGCCCTGGGCATAAGACACGTGGGCCCCGAGAACGCTGAGATCCTGGCCAACGAGTTTGGCAGCATCGACCGCTTGGCCCAGGCCAGCGTGGAGGAGCTGGCTGCCCTGCCGGGCATCGGCCCTAAGATAGCCGAGAGCATCCACCGCTGGTTCCGCGACCCTCGCAACTTGCGGGTGGTGGAGAAGCTGCGGCGGGCAGGGGTGCGCCTGGAGAAGCCCATGGAGGAGGGCCCCGCTATGGAGGGGCCCCTGAAGGACCTCACCTTTGTCTTCACCGGCACCCTCCACTCCATGCCCCGTAGCAAGGCCCAAGCCCTGGTGCAGCAGTTGGGGGCGCGAGCCAGCGACTCCGTCACCAGGGAGACCGATTACCTAGTGGTGGGGGAGGGCCCAGGTTCCAAGCTGGAGAAGGCCCGCAGGTACGGAACCAAGATCCTAACCGAGGAGGAGTTCCTCCAGCTCCTCCGCCAATATGGTGTGCAAGTCGGGTGAGGAGCTTAGTTCTTGCCCTCACCATCCCGCTGCTGGCGTTGTTGGTAGCCTGCCAGATCCAAGAGGAGCAGGCCACCCCAACCACACCATTAGCGCCCACCATCACCCCGCCCCCCGGTCTGACGCAGGCCAAAGTGAGGCGGGTAGTGGACGGCGACACCATCGAGGTAGATATACAGGGCAAGTTCTATACGGTGCGTTACATAGGCATCGATACTCCTGAGACGGTCCACCCCAACCGCCCCGTCGAATGCTTCGGCAAGGAGGCCTCCCGCCGCAACCGCCAGCTGGTGGCGGGCAAGGTGGTGGGCCTGGAGAAGGACGTCTCCGAAACAGACCGCTATGGGAGGCTTCTGCGCTACGTTTGGGTGGACGGTCAGATGGTCAACGCCGTCCTAGTAGCTGAAGGATACGCCAGGACATACACCTATCCCCCAGACGTCAAATATGCCCACCTCTTTCTGCAGCTGGAGCGAGAGGCCCGGGAAGCCAACAGAGGCCTATGGGGCGCCTGTGCCCTCCGATAGCCCTTTGGCCCTGGGAGCCCACCGTTTATAATCCCCTATAGGATACTGGTGCAACATGGTGAAGCTGAGCCGGCTAACCTCCCTCTTGGGACTCTTCTCTCAGGACATGGCCATCGACCTCGGCACCGCCAACACTTTGGTTTGGGTGCGGGGCAAAGGCATAGTGGTGGAGGAGCCTTCGGTGGTGGCCCTCGATAAGGTGGCCCGCCGCATCATCGCCGTGGGAGCAGAGGCCAAGCGCATGGTGGGGCGCACGCCAGCGGACGTGGTGGCCATAAGGCCTCTGCAGGACGGCGTCATCTCCGACTTCACCGTCACCGAGAAGATGCTCCAGTACTTCATGCGCCTGGCCGTAGACCACGCCTTCCTAGCGCGGCCACGCGTCGTCATTGGCATCCCCTCGGGTATCACCGAGGTGGAGAGGCGGGCGGTGCACGATGCGGCCCTCAACGCCGGCGCCCGCGCCTGCTATCTGATGGAAGAGCCCATGGCCGCAGCCATTGGCGCCGGCCTGCCCGTCTCCGAGCCGGGAGGGTGTATGGTGGTGGACATCGGTGGCGGCACCACGGAGGTGGCCGTCATCTCCATGGGGGGCATTGTGGTGAGCACTTCCATCCCTGTGGCGGGCGATGAGATGGACCATGACATCATCGCCTACCTTCGCCAGGTGCACAATTTGCTCATCGGCGAGCGCACGGCCGAGGAGGTGAAGATAGAAGCTGGCTCGGCCATGCCCTTGGAGGAGGAGATCACGGTCAGCGTGCGGGGACGGGACCTGGCTACCGGCCTGCCTAAGGAGGTACAGGTGAGCTCGGTGGAGATAAGGGATGCCCTCTCCGGCTCCGTCAACGCCGTGGTGGAGGCGGTGCGCCAGACCATCGAGGCCACCCCGCCGGAGTTGGTGGCAGACATCATGCGCCGGGGCATTGTGCTGGCTGGGGGTGGCGCGTTGTTGCGGGGCCTAAGCTTGCGCCTCTCCCAGGAGACCAAGTTTCCCGTATACCTGGCGGAAGACCCTATGCGCTGCGTGGTGCGCGGGTGCGCCGCTGCCTTGGAGGAGGTGGCCATCCTCCAACGCCTGCAGGCGCGTATGCAGCGGAGGCGCCCGCCGCGCTAGTTTAAGGAGGCATGGATATCCTCCCCACATTCCGGCCCCGGTCCGGCCCTTTCCTACGGGCCACCCTGTGGGGCGTAGCTCATATCGTCTTGGCATCCCTCCTCCTCCTGGCGTCCCAGAAGGGCGCCCTGAACGGGCTGCAAGATGCTGCCATCTGGGCCATGGGGCCCTTGGCCGCACCCCTGCGAGATCTAGGCGACTGGGGATCCGATGTGGCTCGTGGCCTCTTCCGGCGTCCCCAGGTCATCAGGGAGAACGAGGCCCTGCGCCAGGAGGTGGAGCAGCTGCGGGCCCAGCTGGCCGCCCAAGCCGACGCCGGCGGACGCGTCCGAGAGCTGGAGTCCATGATGGGGTTACGTGCCCAGCGGGGCCAGGATGAGCTCCTAGTGGCCCATGTCATCGCCTTACATCTGGACGCCAGCACCCAGGCCATCGCCATCGACCGCGGACAGGAGGACGGTCTAGTGAAGGGGATGGCCGTCCTGTCGGCCCAAGGGAGCCTGGTAGGCACCATATCGCACCTCCTCCCCCATCACGCCTGGGTCACCTTGGTGACCGACCCCCGTATGCGGGTGAACGTAGCGGTTCAGACCACCCCTGGGGAGGAGGTGTGGGGCATGTGGCTGGGCCAAGTGGGCGGTGGCCCCACGGTGGACATGCTCCCTCAGGGCGCCCCCATCAAGGCAGGGCAGCTGGTGGTGACCTCGGGCCTTGGGGGGCAGCTACCCCCGGGCATCTTGGTGGGCACCATCAAATCGGTGGACGATAACCCCCAGCACGTCTTCGTCCGTGCTGCTGTGGAGCCGGCAGCCCGCCTGGACCGGCTGAGGACGGTGGCCGTGCTCACAAGCCATAGGCCTGCGGAGCTGGGGGAGCCATGAGACATCGGGCCTTATTTCTCTTCCTGCTAGCCTTCGCTTGCCTATCGCGCATCTCTTTTCTGCACCATCTGGAGCTCATAGGGGTGGCGCCGGACCCGGTGCTGGTGCTGGTAGCCGCCTGGGCCCTCCTTTGGGGGCCCACCGAGGCCGCCCTTCTCCTCCCCCTGGCCGGACTGGCCACCGACCTGGTGCAAGGAGGGCCTGTTGGCCTCTCCATACTGGGGCTGATGCCCATACCATTGCTAGCCACCTTTCAGGAGCTGAGGGTAATGGCTGTGACCCTGCCTTTGGCCGTCGGGGTGGTGGCCGTGGCCACCATGGCCCATCACCTGATCACCCTCTCCGTCAGGGCGGCCATGGGCCAAGGCCTGCCCTGGGGGGAGGTGCTCACGAAGGAGGCCGTGCCAGAGGTGTTGGTCAACGCCCTCGCTATATCCATCGTCTATCCACCCCTGCAGCTGGTGCGTCGCTTTCTGGGGTTCCCGCCCCAGGGGCTGACCATCGGGAGATAGACCATGTCCGTATCCCAGCGTCGTACCGTCGGCAGGCCATCGCCCTCCCCGGCGTCCGCCACCCCTCCTCGCCCCCCTGCTGGCCCCCTTACCTTTCTTCTCCTGCGGGCGTTGGTAATCGTGCTTTTTGCCACTTTGATAGGACAATTGGTAAGGCTGCAGGTGGTGCAAGGGGAGAAGTTTCGGCGCCTTGCGGAGATCAACGCCTTGCGTCAAGAGGCGGTGACCCCTGCCCGCGGCCTGATATACGACCGCTACGGTCGGCCGCTGGTGCACAATGAGCCCTATTATCAAGCAGCTGTGGTGCCTGGGGACCTGCCCAAGGGCAGAGAGGAGGAGGTGCTGGGGAGGCTGGCAAGGCTCATCGGCATATCCCAGCAGGAGATGGAGGCTCGCCTTAAGGAAACGGCCGGGCGCCAGAACCCATACCTGCCCGTGGTGGTGGCCAACGGGCTTTCACGGGAGGTGGCCCTCAAGCTCAAGGAACTGGAGAGGGAGCTGCCAGGGACACGCCTCCTGGTCACCGCTATCCGCCGCTATCCCCTGGGCCAGGACGCCGCCCACCTCTTGGGATATGTAGGACCTATAACGGCCGAAGAGCTGGCCGAGATGGGTGGGGACGGCTACACCCTCCACGATTGGCTGGGGAAGATGGGGGTGGAGATGTTGTATGAAGACACGCTGCGAGGCACGCCCGGTCGGCGGTTGACAGAGGTGGACGCCCTTGGACACCCCCGGCGGCTGGTGGCCGAGGAACCGCCCCGCCACGGCATGAACCTGGTTCTGACGCTGGATGCCCAGCTCCAGAGAGCGGTAGCGACGGCTCTGGGGAGGGCCACCTCCGGCGTGGCGGCGGCCGTAGTGATGGACGTCCGCACAGGCGATATCCTGGCCCTGGCCTCCCTCCCCGCCTTCGATCCCAACCCCCTCTCGCACCCCCAGCTCCTTGGTCAAGCCTCAGATCTACTGGCCCACCCCGACAAGCCCCTTCTCAACCACGCCCTGGGGGAGGCCTATGCCCCTGGCAGCGTGTTCAAGCCCATGGTGGCTGCTGCCGCCTTGCAGGAGGGGGTGATCACTCCTGCTACCGTGTTTGTGAGTCACGGCTACATCACTGTGGCCCACCCCTACGATCCGCGAGCCATCCAGGTCCTCAGGGACTGGGACATCCTGGGGCCCATGGACCTGAGCAAGGCCCTAGCCCTCGCCTCCCATGTCTATTTCTACCGCTTGGCAGGGGGCGAGGACGGCGCTGGCGGGCTGGGCCCAGAGAAGTTGGCCCGCTATGCCCGTGGCTTTGGTCTGGGCTCCCCCACTGGCATCGAGCTGCCTGGGGAGGCAGAGGGGTTGGTCCCCGACCCCGTATGGAAGGAGCGGGTGCTCAAGGACCGGTGGAGCGCCGTGGACACCTTTCGCATGGGGGCGGGGGGAGGGTATCTGCGAGTGACCCCCCTGCAGATGGCCGTAGCCACTGCCGCCATCGCCAACGGTGGCCACCTCCTGAAGCCCCGCCTCGTCCTGGAGGTAATAGACCATGAGGGGAGGGTAGTGCGCCGCGTCCCACGGCAGGTGAGGGGGGAGGTACCTGTAGGGCAGGATGCCCTGGCGGTGGTGCGACAGGCCATGGCCACCGCCGTATCCCAGGGCATAGCGCGCCAGGCCCAGGTCCCTGGGCTTCCGGTGGCCGGCCTGGCCACGGTGCAGGGGCCTGGCGAGGTGGCCCATGGCTGGTTCGTGGGCTTCGCCCCCGCCAATGAGCCGGAAGTAGCTGTGGTGGTATTCCTTAGGGATGGCACAGGGGTTCAGGCTGCCCAGGTAGCCTCTCGCATCTTCCAGGCCTGGTGGGAGGGGCGCCCATGAGCTGGCGGGAGATCTCACGGCGGTGGGACCCCTGGATGGTTGTAGTGGCCCTGGCTTTGGCCGCCTATGGGGGCCTCATCATCTACAGCGCCTCCCTTAGCACCTTCCCAGATGGGGTCACAGGGCTGGACCACCCAGTGGTGAAGCAGGGGTTGGCAGTGGCATTGGGCCTCACCCTCATGGTGGCGGTGATGGCGGTGCCATTTCGGGTGTGGGCCCTGGCCGCCCCAGTTCTGTATGGCCTCACCCTCGTCCTGCTGGTGATGGTGCTGTTGGTGGGCCAGGCATCCCTTGGGGCTAGGCGCTGGCTGGACTTGGGCCTGGTGCAGGTCCAGGTGTCGGAGATGGCCAAGTTGGCCACTGTCATCGTCCTGGCCCGCTTCTTCTCCCAGCGGTGGCGGGAGATGGGGAAGGTGGGCAACCTCCTCCTCTCCCTGGGGCTGGCCGCCGTGCCTGCCCTCCTGGTAATAGTGGAGCCGGACCTGGGCACGGCCATCATCTTCGGCGTTGTGTGGGTGGTGATGGCCCTGATAGGGGGGGCCCGCCCTAGCCACGTGGGGATGGTGGTGGCCCTGGTGCTGCTCTCTATTCCTCTCACGGTGGCTGTGGCCTTGGCCGACTATCAGCGGGAAAGGCTGGCCCTCTTCTTCAACCCCAACCTGGACCCCCTGGGGGGAGGGTTCAACATCCTGCAAGCGGAGATAGGCATCGGGGCGGGCGGCCTGTGGGGGCGGGGCCTTTTCCAGGGCACCCAGACCCAACTGGACTTCCTGCAGGCGGCCAGCACCGATTATGCCTTCGCCGTGCTGGGGGAGGAGCTAGGCCTTATGGGAGCCCTCTTTCTGCTCGCCCTGTACGCGTTCTTGCTGTTCCGCCTCATCAGGGCAGCCGCTTTGGCCCATGACCTCTTCGCCCGCCTGTTGGTGATAGGTTTGGCTGTGACGCTGCTGACGCAGGTATTCATCAACATAGGGGTCAACGTGCGCCTGTTACCCGTTACCGGCATCCCCTTGCCCCTGGTCTCCCAGGGTGGCACTTCTACGGTCATCACCATGGTGGCCCTGGGCATAGCGCAGGGGGTGCTGCTGCGGCAGGCGCCCTTCAACCTCTAGGCCAGGCCAGGGCCAGGGCCTCCCTAATGGTGGAGGCTGCCAGCACCTCCGTGCCAGGCTCCGAGGGCCGCCGCAAGGCAGCCCTGGGCACCAGGGCACGCTGGAACCCCAGGCGTCGGGCCTCGGCCAGGCGCCGCTCCAGATGGGGTACATAACGCAGCTCCCCCGAGAGCCCCACCTCCCCCATGACCACCATGTCCTGCGGAAGGGGATGGCCGCGGTGGCTAGAGATGATGGCCAGGGCTATGGCCAGGTCGGCCGCCGGCTCCGCCACCCGCAGGCCCCCCACGGCCGAGACTATAACGTCCTGATTGCCCAGGGGGAGGCCGAGACGCCGCGATAGCACGGCCGTCACCACCAGCAGCCGCCCCATGTCCACCCCATTGGCGATGCGCCGCGGCACCTGGGAGAAGGAAGGGCTGGTAAGGGCCTGCACCTCCACCAGGAGGGGCCGGCTCCCCTCCATGGTAGCCATCACCACCGAGCCCACGGCCTCCGAACCCCGCCCCGATAGAAACAGGGCCGATGGGTTCTCCACTTCCAGTAGCCCCTCCTCCGTCATCTCGAAGACCCCCACCTCGGCCGCCGAGCCGAACCGGTTCTTCACCCCCCGCAGGAGACGGTAGCTGCTGTACTTCTCCCCCTCTAAGTAGAGGACCACGTCCACCATGTGCTCCAGCATCTTGGGGCCGGCGATGTCACCCTCCTTGGTGACGTGGCCAACGATGATCACCGGCACGCCCCGGCCCTTGGCCCACCGCATGAGCTGGAGGGTGCACTGGCGCACCTGCACCACGCTGCCAGGCGTCTGCGGCACTGCCTCACTGTACACAGTCTGGATGGAGTCCACCACCATCAGGGAGGGGCGGAGGGCGTCGGCTTGGGCGAGCACGGCCTCCAGGTTGGTCTCCGCCAGCACATAGAGGCCATGGCCCCCTATCGCCAGCCGTCGCGCCCGCATGCCCACCTGCTGCGCCGACTCCTCGGCCGAAACATAAAGGACGGGACCACGGCCGTCGGCGGCCACCCTTCCTGCCGCCTGCAGGATGAGGGTGGACTTGCCCACCCCGGGGTCGCCGCCGATGAGCACAAGGGACCCGGGCACCAGGCCTCCCCCCAGCACCCGGTCCATCTCGCCAAGGCCCACCCGTAGCCGCGGCTCCTCCTCGCCCCAAAGGGAGGTTACCTCCTTGGGCACCGCCTCCCACCCTGGGCGGGGCATCTCCACCGCCTCCAAGAAAGTGTTCCAGGCACCGCACTGGGGGCAACGCCCCAGCCACTTGGGGGCATAATGCCCGCACTCGCCGCAGACGAAGAGGGGACGGCGGGCCTTGGAACTCACGTTCTAATTATGACCCAGGGGACGCCTGCCTTCAAGGCCAGGGTGGGCAACATGCTCATATGGCCCGCAGGCAGCCCTTAGGCCAGGGCAGGCTGGGAGGCGTTGATAAGGACGATCTCCCCGTTCTGGACATCGATGCGGACCGTGTCACCCTCGCGGAACCGCTCCGCCAGGATGGCCTCCGAGAGGCGGTCCTCGATCTCCGTCTCGATGAGGCGACGCAGGGGGCGCGCCCCGAAGACAGGGTCGTACCCTTTCTCCCCCAGCCACTCCTTGGCCGCCTCCGTCAGCTCCATCTTGATGCCCTTGAGAACCACCCGCTTCTCCACCTCCCTCACCTCTTTCTCCACGATCTGGCGGATGTGGTCCTTGGTGAGGGGGTGGAAGACCACCACGGCATCGAGGCGGTTGATGAACTCCGGCCTGAAGACGCGCTTCATGGCCTCCAACACCTTCTCCTTCATCCGCTCATACTGCTCCTGGAAGCTCTGGGCCTCCTCCCTCTTGGTAGCGAAGCCCAGGGCCTGCTCCTTGCGGATGAGATCGGAGCCCACGTTGGAGGTCATGATGATGATGGTGTTGCGGAAGTCCACCCGCCTTCCCTTGGCGTCCGTCAGGTGGCCATCGTCGAAGATCTGGAGCAGCATGTTGAAGACGTCCGGATGGGCCTTCTCGATCTCGTCCAAAAGGATGAGCATGTGGGGCTTACGCCGCACGGTGTCGGTGAGCTGAGCGGCGTCCTCGTAGCCCACATACCCGGGGGGCGCGCCGATGAGCCTGGAGACGTTGTGCTTCTCCATGAACTCGCTCATGTCCAGGCGGAGCATGGCGTCCTCGGAGCCGAACATGAACTCGGCCAGGGCCCGCGCCAGGTAGGTCTTGCCTACCCCTGTGGGCCCCAGGAACAGGAAGACGCCCACCGGCCGCCTGGGGTCCTTGAGGCCGGCCCTGGCCCGCCGCACAGCCCGCGCCACCGTGCGTATGGCCTCGTCTTGGCCCACGATCTTCTCATGGAGGGCCTCCTCCATCTTGAGGAGCCGCTGCGACTCCTCGGAGGCGATGCGGGTGACGGGGATGCCCGTCCACATGGAGACGACCTCACAGATGTCCTCGGCGGTGACCACCGGCTTCTCCTCCATGCGCCGGGCCCGCCAGTCGGCCTCCAGGGCCTTGATACGCTCCTGTAGCTTGGCCTCCCTCTCCCGCAGCTCGGCGGCCAGCTCGTACTGTTGCTGGCTTATGGCCTGCTCCTTCTCCCGACGCAGCCCCTCCAGCCCCTTCAGGGCCTCCTGCAGGGAGGGCGGTGCGTAAGAGCGGCGGATACGCACCCGAGAGGCGGCCTCGTCCATCAGGTCTATGGCCTTGTCGGGCAGGAAGCGGTCGGGCACGTAGCGGGCGGCCAGCTCGGCAGCGGCCTTCACCGCCTCATCGCTTATGATGAGACCATGGTGCTCCTCATAGCGGTGCTTGATGCCCCGCAGGATCTCCAGCGTCTCCTCCACTGTGGGCTCGTTGACCAGGATGGGCTGGAGGCGCCGCTCCAGAGCGGCATCCTTCTCGATATACTTGCGGTAGTCGTCCAGGGTGGTGGCCCCGATGACCTGGATCTCGCCCCGCGCCAAGGAGGGCTTGAGGATGTTGGCGGCATCCACCGCCCCCTCAGCCGCGCCCGCCCCCACCAGCATGTGCATCTCGTCGATGAAGAGGATGCAGTTGCCGGCGTTCTTCAGCTCCTCGATGACCTTCTTGAGGCGCTCCTCAAACTCGCCCCGGTACTTGGTGCCGGCCACCAAGGCCCCTATGTCCAGGGTGACGATGCGCTTGCCCTGCAGCATCTCCGGCACCTCGCCCCGGACGATGCGCTGGGCCAGCGCCTCCACGATGGCTGTCTTCCCCACTCCAGGCTCGCCAATGAGGACGGGGTTGTTCTTGGTGCGACGGGAGAGGATCTGGATGGCCCGCTCGATCTCCCGGTCGCGCCCGATGACCGGGTCCAGTTTCCCCTGGCGGGCCAGGGCGGTGAGGTCCACCCCCAGCTGGTCCAGGGTGGGGGTGCGGGCCACAGCCCGGGGCTGCGCTCCCCCCTGCTGGGGCATGCTCTGGGAGAGGACGCGGGTCACCTCCGCCCGCACCTTCTCCAGGCTCACGCCCAGGCTCTCCAGGACGCCGGCAGCTATCCCCTCCCCTTCCCGCACCAGGCCCAGGAGGAGGTGCTCGGTGCCAATGTACTGGTGGCCCAGGCGGCGCGCCTCGTCCACCGCCAGCTCGATGACTTTCTTGGCCCTGGGGGTGAGGCCGATCTCGCCGGTGACGGCCTTGTCGCCCCGGCCGATGATGAACTCTACCGCCGAGCGCACCTTGGCCAGGTCCACGCCCAGGTTGGCCAGAACCTTGGCCGCCACCCCCTCACCCTCGCGCACCAGCCCCAGGAGGATATGCTCGGTGCCGATGTAGTTATGGTTGAAGCGCAAGGCCTCCTCTTGCGCCAGGGTGAGGACTCTCCTCGCCCGTTCTGTGAACTTCTCGAAGCGGTCAGCCATGCTCCCTCCCCGCACTCTATACCTTAACGCGGCACCGCCCCTTCTTTCTAGTCGGGGGGCTGGGAACCGCCCAGGCGGCCCCGCACCTCCGGAGGGGCGAAGATGACCGCCCCTGTCTGGTCGAAGACCCATCCATGGGCCTCCGCCTCCGTGCGCGCCTGTTTAAGGGAGAGGCTGAGGCGGCATCGGTCACGCTCGATGCGTAGGATCTTCACCGGCACCACCTCCCCCTCATGGAGTAGCTGCCCAGGGTGCTCCAGGTGGTGATCGCTCAGCTCCGATATGTGAATGAGCCCCTCCACCTTCCCCTCCACCCGCACGAAGGCGCCGAAGGGGGTGAGCTTGGTGACCACCCCGGGCACCACGTCCCCCTCCTGGTAGGCGGCCACCAGGGCCTCCCAGGCCTCGGCCTGGGCCCGGCGCAGGGAGAGGCTTATGCGCCCCGTCTCCTGGTCTACCTTGGTGACCATCACCTGCACCTGGTCCCCCACTTGGGGAGGGGGATCACCTGGGCCCCAGGAGAGCTCCGAGAGGGGTACCAGCCCCTCCACGCCCCCCAGGTCCACGAAGACGCCGAAGTCGCGGATGTTGATGATGCGCCCCATCCGCACCTGCCCCTCCGCCAGCTCCTGCAGCAGGGCCTGGCGTTGCTCCGCCTGGGCCGCCTTCTCCGAGACGATGACCCGCCCCTTCTTGCGGTTGATCTCTAGCACCTTGACGGTGAGGACCTTGCCCACCCAACGGGGCAGGAGGCTTTCGCGGGCCGAGCGCTCCGGGGCGGCTACCATCTGGGAGGCGGGCAGGAAGCACCTCACCCCTTCCAGGCTGAGGATGAGGCCACCACGGTTGTGGCCCACCACTGGCGCCTGGAACGCCTCGTTGCGTTGGAACCTCTCCTCCAGCAACCGCCACCCCTCCTCTCCGCGGGCCCGGTCTAGGGAGAGGATGGCCTGGCCCTCGGCGTTCTCAGTGCGAAGGACATAGGCGGTGATGCGCTGGCCGGGGGCCAGGGCCTCCGCCCCCTGCGGCCCCAGGCAGGTCATCTCCCCATAGGGGATGAGCCCTTCCGTCTTGGCCCCCACATCCACCAGGACGCCTTCCCGCGTGCGGCCCACCACCACGCCCTCCACCAGCTCGCCGCGGCGAACGTAACGGTAGGCCCCACCGGCCTGGAGGAGCTGGGCCATGGTCTCCCGGGGCTCGGACGGTGGGCTACTTTTGTCCCTCAAGGGCACCTCCCCAACTGGGCTGGGCCACAGGCCCTGCCCCTTCATTATACACCGGTAGGAGGTGTGAAGGAGAAAAAAGGGGCCCCTGGCAGCGGCCTATTTTCCCAGCGGGTTGCCCCGCCAGTATCGTCGGCGCTGGGGCGTTTCACGACCGTGTTCGGGATGGGAACGGGTGGGTCCGCCCCGCTCTAGCCACCAGGGGCCCTTCTTAGCCGAATAGGGAGGGATGGTAGCGGGGGTGGGATTCGAACCCACGACCTCCGGGTTATGAGCCCGGCGAGCTGCCGCTGCTCCACCCCGCGTCCTGTTCAAGCCCCAAGCCTGGTTGTGGGTGCGGTGGTACGGTGGCCAAGCCCTCGGCCATTAGTACGGCTCAGCTCAACCGGTTGCCCGGCTTACACCTGCCGCCTATCAAGCGGGTAGTCTTCCCGCGGCCTTACCCCCTTATGGGGTGGGAGGCCTCATCTTGGGGAGGGTTTCGCGCTTAGATGCTTTCAGCGCTTATCCCGTGCGGACATGGCTACCCGGCTTTTTGCCCCTGGCGGGACAACCGGCACACCAGAGGTCCGCCCAGCCCGGTCCTCTCGTACTAGGGCCAGCACCCCTCAAGCCTCCTGCGCCCACGGCGGATAGAGACCGACCTGTCTCACGACGGTCTGAACCCAGCTCACGTGCCCCTTTCATGGGCGAACAGCCCAACCCTTGGGACCTTCTCCAGCCCCAGGATGGGACGAGCCGACATCGAGGTGCCAAACCGGGCCGTCGATGTGAACTCTTGGGCCCGATCAGCCTGTTATCCCCGGGGTAGCTTTTATCCGATAAGCCACGGCCCTCCCACGCGGTACCGTGGGATCACTTGGCCCGGGTTTCCCCCCTGCTCGGCTTGTGGGCCTCGCAGTCAAGCCCCCTTATGCCCATACACTCACCGGCTGATTGCCATCCAGCCTGAGGGGACCTTTGGACGCCTCCGTTACCCTTTAGGAGGCGACCGCCCCAGTCAAACTGCCCACCAGGCGCTGTCCCCACTTGCGCAGGTTAGGAGATAGACCAGAGAAGAGTGGTATTTCACCGGCGGCTCCCCCCCAGCCGGAGCCGGGGGTTCTCAGCCTCCCACCTATCCTACGCATCCCTGGCCCGTCTCCAACGCCAAGCTGCAGTAAAGCTCCACGGGGTCTTCTTGTCCCGCCGCGGGTAGCCCGCATCTTCACGGGCCCTGCAGTTTCACCGCGCCCCCCGTCGAGACAGCGCCCCAGTCGTTACGCCTTTCGTGCGGGTCGGAACTTACCCGACAAGGAATTTCGCTACCTTAGGACCGTCAGAGTTACGGCCGCCGTTCACCGGGGCTTCGGTTTGGGGCTCATCACCCCTCCCCTTAACCTTCCGGCACTGGGCAGGCGTCGGCCCCTATACTTCGGGTTTCCCCTTGGCAGGGACCTGTGTTTTTGTTAAACAGTCGCCAGGGCCTCTTCGCTGCGACCCTCCAGAGCTCCGGGGGCGAGCCCCTTCACCCCAGAGGGCACCCCTTCTCCCGAAGTTACGGGGTCAACTTGCCGAGTTCCTTGACGGGGGATCACGCGTCCACCTTAGGGCGTTTACCCCAGGCCACCTGTGTCGGTTTCCGGTACGGGCACCGCCATGACATGGGCGGCGAGGCTTTTCTAGCCAGTGTGGGCTCGGCCAGCTCGGCTTGACCGAAGTCTCCCCTCGCCCCGGGCCCTCCGCTTGACCTGGGGGCGGATTTGCCTACCCCCAGACGCCTATGACCCAGGGACGGGCCGTGTCCAGTGGGCCCGCCCAGCCTACCCTCCTGGGTCCCCCCTCCGCCTCGTAGCGCCATGACGGTGGGGCCGGAATGTTGACCGGCTATCCATCGGCTTCGCCTCTTCGGCTTAGCCTTAGGTCCCGCCTAACCCTACGCGGACGATCCTTCCGTAGGAAGCCTTGGCCATTCGGTGGGCAGGATTCTCACCTGCCTCTTGCTACTCGTGCCGGCATTCTCACTCCTGGCCGCTCCAGCAGCCCTCGCGACCTGCCTTCAACGCTGGCCAGGACGCTCCCCTACCGCCCACAAGGCCCGAGGGCCTTGCGGGCCCGCGGCTTCGGCGGTGGGCTTGAGCCCCGCTACATTTTCGGCGCAGGGCAGCATCGGCCGGTGAGCTGTTACGCACTCTTTAAAGGATGGCTGCTTCTAAGCCAACCTCCCGGCTGTCTCCGCCGCCCCACCTCCTTCGCCACTTAGCCCACTCTTAGGGGCCTTAGCCGGCGGTCTGGGTTGTTCCCCTCTCGTCCGTGAAGCTTATCCCTCACGGGCTCACTCCCAGGGCATCCTCTGCCGGCATTCGCGGTTTGGTTGGGTTTGGTAGGCTTGTTTGCCCCCTAGCCCATCCAGAGCCCTACCTCCGGCAGAGCCCTCCCTGAGGCTGCACCTAAATGCATTTCGGGGAGAACCAGCTATCTCCGGGCTCGGTTGGCATTTCACCCCTACCCACAGCTCATCCGATGGCTTTGCACCGCCAACCGGTTCGGGCCTCCACGTGGGTGTTACCCACGCTTCACCCTGGCCATGGGTAGCTCGCCCGGTTTCGGGCCGGATCCCGGCGACCTGCCTCCCTAAGGAGGCGACGCCCTCTTCGGACTCGCTTTCGCTGCGGCTCCGGGAGCTCCCTCCCTTAACCTAGCCACCGAGATCCACTCGCCGGCTCATACTTCAATAGGCACGCCGTCACCCGGGCATGGCCCAGGCTCCGACGGTTTGTGGGCACGCGGTTTCAGGATCTTTTAACTCCCCTCCCGGGGTCCTTTTCACCTTTCCCTCACGGTACTGGTGCACTATCGGTCGCCGGAGGTATTTAGCCTTGGAGGGTGGTCCCCCCAGATTCCCACGGGGTTTCACGTGCCCCATGGTACTTGGGAACACAGGCCAGGGAGGCCCCTGCCCTTTCGCCTACGGGGCTTTCACCCTCTCTGGCGGCCCGTTCCAGGGTCCTTCGGCTAGGGCGGAGCTTTGTAACTCCCCGGGCCAGCCACGGCTGGCCCCACCTGTGCCCCACAACCCCAGGCGGGCAATAGCCCGTGGGCCGTTACCCTCCCGCCTGGTTTAGGCTCCTCCCCGTTCGCTCGCCACTACTAGGGGAATAGTCTCTTTTCCTCGGGGTACTAAGATGTTTCAGTTCCCCCGGTTCCCACTCCCCGCCAGAGGCGGGGAGCGCCCTGGCTTTTCACCAGGGCGGGTTACCCCATTCGGGCATCCCCGGCTACGCTGGCTAGGCAGCTGACCGAGGCTTTTCGCAGCCTTGCCACGCCCTTCATCGGCCTCCGGCGCCTAGGCATCCACCACGTGCCCCTAAACGCTTGGCCACCGCACCACGGCCTCCACAACCTGTGAAGGCGACCCTTGGGGCTTCCTCCCTATTCGCTTGTTAAGGTGCGTGGAGCCTGGCTACCTGCCAGCCCCTGCTCCCACCCTATCTTTTTTATCCCTCCTGGACCACCCTGTCAAGAGGGGATAGGGCCCCCATCTATGCCAGCCTCACCCCCTCCACTTACGTTCAGTTATGTGGGGTAGTTGTGTAAAATCGATGCGGCGGTGCGGCCATGACCACCCCTGCCCGACGCCAATACCTGGAGATCAAGCGGCGCTTCCCCGACGCCATCGTCCTATACCGCTATGGCGACTTTTATGAGATGTTCGATGAGGACGCCAAGGTGGGGGCGGAGGTGCTACGCATCGCCCTCACCTCCCGCGAGTTCGGCAAGGGCAACAGGGTGCCCATGGCAGGCATACCCCACCACGCCCTGGAGCATTATCTCTCCCGTTTCCTGGAGCGGGGCTACAAGGTGGCCATCTGTGAGCAGCTGAGCGAGCCCGGCCGCGGCCTGGTGGAGAGGGACGTGGTGCGGGTGGTGACCCCTGGCACGGTCATGGAGCCCTCCCTCCTGCCGGAGCAGGAGAGCCGGTTCTTGGCAGCCGTCCTGGGTGGGGAGGGGGCATGGGGGCTGGCCATGGCCGATGTGAGCACCGGGGAGTTCCTCCTGGCCCAGTTCCAGGGCCCCGGCGCCCGCCAGGAGCTGGCCCAGGAGTTGGAGCGGATGCGCCCAGCAGAGGTGTTGCTGCCCCAGGGGCAGGAGGCCCCCCTGCAGGGGCCATGCGTCACCCTGCTGGAGCCGTCGGCCTTCGATATCCATCGGGCCAGGGAGGAACTGTGTCGTCGGTTCCGGGTGGCCACCCTGGAAGGGCTGGGGTGTGCCCACATGGAGTGGGCCTTGGGGGCGGCAGGAGCCATCCTGGCTTACTTAGAGCGCACCTGCCCCCAGGCCCTGGAGGGGCTACGGGAGCCCTCCCCCATCATGCCATCGTCCTTCCTAGGCCTGGACCCCGACACCTGCCGCCACCTGGAGCTGTTGCGCAACGCCCGCACGGGGGAGGTGCGGGGCAGCCTCCTCTGGGCCCTGGACTACACCCGCACCCCCATGGGGGGGCGTCTTCTGCGTCGGCGCATCCTTCAGCCCCTCACCGACATCCGGGCCATCGAGGAACGTCTAGACGCCGTGGAGGCCCTATGGAAAGCCCCCGTCCTGCGCCGCCGTCTCCACTCCCTCCTGGGGCGCATAGGCGATCTGGAACGGGTGGTGGCCCGCGTGCGACATCGCACAGCCACGCCGCGGGAGCTCATATCCCTCCGGGAGGCCTTAAGGGTGGTGGGCTCGTTGCGGGCTCTTCTCATGGAGGCCCAGGCCTCCCCCCTCCTGCCCCTGGCCCAGGCCCTGGACCCTTGCCATGATGTGGCCGACTTGCTGGCCAGGGCGGTGGCCCAGGAGGAAGGGAAGCTCATCGGCGATGGTTACCATGAGGAGCTGGACCGCCTGCGGGGGGAGCAGAGACGGGCCCGCCAGTGGATCGCCCAGCTGGAGGGGAGGGAAAGGGCCCGCACAGGTATCCGCTCCCTAAAGGTGGGCTATAACAAGGTCTTCGGCTATTACATTGAGGTGACCCGCCCCAACCTGCACCTGGTGCCCCAGGACTATATCCGCAAACAGACCTTGGTGGGGGCGGAGCGGTTCGTCACCCCTGAGCTGAAGGAGTACGAGGCCCTCCTCCTGCACGCCGAGGAGCAGGCCGAGGCTCTGGAGAAGGAGCTCTACCGCTCCCTGCTAGACCAGGTGGCGCAGAGGGCCCCATCCCTTCTGGCCACCGCCACCGCCGTGGCCGAGCTGGACGTCTACCTCTCCCTCGCCCAAGCGGCCGCCGAGCAAGGGTATGTGCGACCCCGCTTGCACGAGGGGGACGAGATCGAAGTGGTGGAGGGGAGGCACCCGGTGGTGGAGAAGGCCCTCGCTCAGCAGGGCAAGGCCTTCGTCCCCAACGACTGCCGGTTGGACAGGAAGGATAGGCAGGTCCTCCTCATCACCGGCCCCAACATGGCAGGCAAGTCCACCTACCTGCGCCAGCTGGCCCTCATCGTCCTCATGGCCCAGATGGGGAGCTTCGTACCGGCCAAGGAGGCCCGCATCGGTCTGGTGGACCGCATCTTCACCCGCATCGGGGCCGAGGACGACATCGCCTCAGGCATGAGCACCTTCATGGTAGAGATGGCCGAGACGGCCCGCATCCTGCGCCAGGCCACACCCAGAAGCCTGGTCCTGCTGGACGAGGTGGGGCGGGGCACCAGCACCCACGATGGCCTGGCCATCGCCAGGGCGGTGCTGGAGCACATCCATCAGCGCCTGGGATGCCGCACCATGTTCGCCACCCACTACCTGGAGCTAGCCGCCCTAGCCCACGAGCTCCCCCGGGTGTGCAATCTCACCACCGCCGTGGCCGAGGAGGGCGATGGCCTGGTGTTTCTGTACCGCATCGTCCCCGGGGCTGCCGACCGCAGCTATGGCATCCAGGTGGCCCGCCTGGCCGGCCTACCCCACGAGGTGGTGGAGCGAGCACGGGAACTTCTGGGCTGGGCGGAGGGCCCTCCCTCGCCCCGGCCAGCGCCACCGGACACCTCCCGCGGCCCCGATCTCCTGCGGGAGATCCTATCCCTAGACCTGGCCAACATGACGCCCCTGGAAGCCCTCAACAAGCTGGCAGAGCTGCAGCAGAAGGGCAGGAGGGCCTCCCATCCATGGCCCTGATAACCCTGTCGTCGGAGGTGAGTCAGCGTCTGGTGGCCGGGGAGGTCATCACCGGCCCCCAGGCGGTGGTGAAGGAGCTGGTGGAGAACGCCTTAGACGCCGGCGCATCTGCCATCCAGGTGGAGATATGGGGTGGGGGGATGGAGATGGTGCGGGTCTCCGACGACGGCTGCGGCATCCCCCCCGCTGAGGTGGAGCTAGCCTTCCGCCACTTCACCACCAGCAAGATCCGCACCCTGGACGACCTTCACCATCTCTCCACCCTCGGCTTCCGTGGCGAGGCCTTGGCCTGCCTGGCTTCCCTAGCCCAGGTGGAGATGGTCACCCGCGCCCGTGGCCATCTGGGGGGCGTGCGGGTCCAGGTGGAGGAGGGGCAAGTGGTGGGACGATGGCCTGCACCCCACCCTGTGGGGACCACAGTGGTGGTGCGCCGCCTCTGCCCACCCACCACGCCCCAGGCAGGAGAGGCCCCTATTAGGGAAGTGATAAGGGCCTTCGCCCTGGCCCACCCCCACGTTCGCTTCGAGCTGAGAGCGGAGGGGCGGAGGGTATTGGCCACCTCCGGCTCCGGGGACCTGCGGGGGGTGGTAGCCGAGCTCTTCGGCCCTACGTTGGCCAGCACCATGGCCACCTTAGGGCCCGACTCCCAAGGAGATGTAGAGGTCTCGGGCCTCATATCGCGTCCCCCAGCCGCCCGTCCCGACCGTCAGCGCATCTACGTGGCCGTCAATGGCAGGCCAGTGCGCACCCCCTCCCTCCTGGAGGCGGTGGAGACCGCCGCCCGTCCCTTCTTCCCCAAGGGGCGCTTTCCCCTAGCGGTGGTCCACCTGCGCCTGCCTCCTTGCCTGGTGGACGTCAACCTGAGCCCAACCAAGGACGAAGTGCGTATCCTGCCCCAGCAGGAAGCCCTGGGCCTGCTGCGAGAGGCCGTGCGCCGGGCCCTTAGGGAGACGCCCCTGACTGAGGCGGTAGGGGCTTCCCCGCTCCTCGGGCCATGGCCATCGCCACGGCTGGCGGAGGGGCCGCCACAATGGGAAAAGGCACCCCTGCGGCCCCTGGGCCAGCTCCTGGACACCTTCCTTTTGGCCGAGGGGGCCCAGGGCCTCTACATCATCGACCAGCACCGGGCCCACGAAAGGGCCATCTACGAGAGCCTGCTGGCCAGGAAGGGCCAGCGCTCTCCCCTCAAGGAACCCATCGTGCTAGAGCTGAAGCCCCACCAGGCGGCCATGCTGCGCGGGATGCCTGCCCTCCTGGCCGAGCTAGGCTTCTCGCTGGAGGAGTTCGGACGCCACCACTTCCTGGTGCGGGAGGTGCCCCACATGCTGGAGAACGTCCCCGGCCGAGCCCTGGAGGAGGCCGTCCAGGAGGCACTGGTGGAAGAGGAGGGATGGCTGGAGAGGCTTCTTATATCCTTGGCGTGTCGGGCGGCCGTGCGTCGGGGCCGCCGTCTGCGCCCAGAGGAGGTGGCAGCCATCCTCGAACCCTATCAGCGGCCTGGGGCCCCCACATTGTGCCCCCATGGAGGCCCCATCGCTTTGGTCATCGGGAGGGAGGCGCTGGCCAGGCAGCTGGGGCTGGGCTAGGCGTACCGCTCCTCGCGCCAAGGGTCGCCCCGCATATGGTAGCCATAGGTCTCCCAGAAGCCGGGGCGGTCCTCAGTGAGGAACTCCAGGGCCCGCACCCACTTGGCGCTCTTCCAGAAATAGAGGTGGGGCACCACCAGGCGCAGGGGCCAGCCATGCTCGGGGCTCAGGGGTTGGCCATTGTGCTTGTGGGCCAGGAGGACATCGTCCCTTAGGAGATCGGTAAGAAGGAGGTTGGTGGTGTAACCGCCATAGCAGTGGACCATCACCGCTTTGGCTTCGGGGCGGGGCCGGCAGAGGGCCATCACCTCCCTCACCAGCACTCCTTCCCACTGGTTGTCCAGCTTGCTCCAGCCCGTGACACAGTGGATGTCACTGTGGACGACCGTCTGGGGCAGGGCCATGAACTCCTCCCATGTGAGGGACACCTCCCTCTCCACCGCCCCTATGAGATGGAGGCGCCAACGGGCCAGATCGATCCTGGGGGTGAAGCCATAGGTGAGGACGGGCCACCCCGTCACGACCCTCTGACCAGGAGGCAGACGGCCACCATAGGCCTCCCTCTGGCCAGGCCGCACCTCCCTTACGTTCATGGCCTCTCGCTCCCCTTCGTCTGGACCGACTTAGTGAAAGGACGGCACGGTGGGAAGGATAGCATAGGGTGGCAGGAGCGTCAAAGGCCCTTCTATCATCGGAAGAGGAATGGGAAAGGGGATTGGCGCATTTCTCGGCGCCGCGGGGGCCATCCTGACTGTAGACCAGGTCACTAAGGCGGTGGTACGGGGCCTTATGGAGGTGGGCCAGTACTTCCCAGGACCGGAATGGCCCCTGCGCCTGCACTACGTCACCAACACGGGGGCCGCCTTTGGCATCCTGCAGGGCCAAGTGGCTTTCCTCATCTTCACCTCCCTCATCGGCATGGCGGCCATCGCCTATTACTTCTTCACGCGCCCCACGGGGCAGCCGGAGGCCGTGGCCCTGGGCATGATGCTCGGAGGGGCGGCGGGCAACCTCGTGGATCGCCTGCGCCTTGGGGAGGTGACCGACTTCCTCTCCTTCCCCCACTACCCGTCCTTCAATGTGGCCGATGCCTCCATCGTGATGGCCCTAGCCCTCCTGGTGGCCGCCCACATGCTGCCCAGAAGGCCCCGGTTGCCAGGCCCAGGGAGGATGGACAGTGAAGAGGGTGGAGATTGACGTGGTAGAGGGTGGGGAGCGCCTGGACGTGTTCCTCGCCCGCCATCTGGAGGGCGTATCTCGCAGCCAGGTCCAGCGCCTCATAGATGCGGGATGGGTGACAGTAGAAGGGCAGCCGGCCAAGGCGGGCAAGCTGGTGCGCGCCGGCCAGCGAGTGGTGGTGGTGATGCCCCCTCCAGAGCCCCCACGCCTGGAGCCGGAGCCCATCCCCATCCCCATCCTCTATGAGGATGAGGACGTGTTGGTGGTGGACAAGCCCCCAGGTATCCCGGTCCATCCCGGGCCTGGACACCCGCGGCGCACCTTGGTGAACGCCCTCCTGGCCCTCTATCCTCAGCTGAAGGAGGTGGGCCAAGAGCTGCGCCCGGGCATCGTCCACCGCCTGGACAAGGACACCTCTGGCCTACTGTTGGTGGCCAAGACGGCCCGCGCCCATCGCCACCTGGTGGAGGAGCTAAAGGCGCGGCGGGTCCATAAGGTTTACCTCGCCCTGGTGCACGGCCTGCCCTGCCCTCCCCAGGGCGTCATCATAGCGCCCATCGCCCGTCACCCCAAAGACCGCAAACGTATGGCCGTGGTGGAGGGAGGAAGGGAAGCCGAGACCCGCTACCGCCTGAAGGAGGCCTTCCAGGAGTGCGCCCTGTTAGAGGTGGAGCCCATCACTGGCCGCACCCACCAGATAAGGGTGCACTTGGCCTACATAGGCCACCCCGTGGTGGGCGATCCCGTCTATGGACGCCGCTCCCCTCTTGTGGGGCGTCAGTTCCTACACGCCCACCGCCTGAGCCTACTCCTCCCCAGCGGCGAGGTGCGGGAGTTCATCTCCCCCCTCCCGCCCGACCTGGAGAGGGCCCTGGCAGCCGTGCGGGCCGGCGCCCACCCCTAGGCAGCAGGGGCCTTACCCATGCCGATGGGCCTGACGCCCGTGGAATAGATGTACAACCTCTCCCAATGGTAGGAGCTGGGGAAGTTGCGACGGGGAGGGAAGTAGGCCACCAAAACCTTGCGCCCTTCGGCCTCCGCTTCCCGCAACAGGCGCAACAGGAGAGGGGCATATCCCCGCAAGGGCATGGTCCTTAGGAAGGCATACTCCTCGCCGTTATAGATTAGCTTTATGGCCGGCTCTGGATGGTGGAACTCCACGTATGGGAGCTCGCGGCCATCCACCACCAGCAGCTCCACCCTCGTAGGATGGACCTCTAGCACCTTAGTCATTTCAATATCATTGAAAACGGCGCCGGGGCATAATGGCAAGGCCAATTTACTGATGCAAGCCCCAGGAGGCCATGCCGGTGAGCCCCCCTCAGCCACCACCCTCCAAGGCCTCGATGCCCCGCCGCACAGCAGCCATGGCCTGCTCCAACTCCCCCAAGAGGCGGCGTAAGACGCGGAGGGCATAGGCATCGGCCTCCTCCATCTGGCGGCGGGCCTCCTGGTGGGCCTCCTCCACCTTCTGGCGGGCCTGGGCCTCGGCCTCCTGCAGTAGCAGGCGCGCCCGCTCCTGCGCCTCTCGCACCACCTCCGAGCGGGCCAGACGTCGCTCCGCCTCCGCCTGGGCCTCGGCCAGAAGGCGGGCCGCCTCCTGACGTGCCCTAGCCACCACCTCCTCGGCCTCCTGTTGGGCCTGGGCGACGATGCGGGCCGCCTCCGCCTGGGCCTGGGCCATCATCTCCTGGCTCGCCTGCAGCAGCTCCCGCGCCTGGTATACCTCCATGGGCAGGGCCGCCCGCAGCTGGTCCACCAGGTCCAGGAGGCGCTGACGCGCCACCACCACCCCCCCCGACATGGGCAGCCGCCGTCCCTCACCTATGACCTCCTCTAGCTGGTCCAGCAAATGGAAGGTCTCCACAGCCCTCACCTCTGGCCCAGCTTTTGGCGGAGGGCCGCCGCCACGTGCGGCGGCACCAGGCCCGTCACATCATACCCCAAGCTGGCCACCTCCCGGATACGGTGCCCGGAGACGAATAGATGCTCCAGACTGGCCATGAGGAAGATGGACTCCAAGTCAGGGGCCATCCGCTTGTTCATAAGGGCCATATCGAATTCCGCCTCGAAATCGGTGACAGCGCGAATACCTCGCACCAATACCCGCGCCCCCTCGCGGCGGGCGAAATCCACCGTCAGGCCCGAGAAGGGCTTCACCACTATGTTGGGCAGGTCGGCCACCGCCTCACGGAACAGCGCCACCCGCTCATCGGTGGTGAACAGGCACCGGTCGGGAGGGAGGTCGTAGACGCCCACCACCACACGGCTGAACAAAGAGGCAGCACGGCGGGCGATGTCCAGATGCCCGTTGGTGACCGGGTCGAACCGTCCCGGATACAGCGCTGTGACCAAGGCTCACCTCCTTACTGATAAAAGGATAGGGCGCTATCACCATGGTGCAACGACTTCACCAGCTGCAGAGGCCCTAGCCGACTGGGTGGGGTGCGGGTGGACCGGTGTTCCAACACCAACACCGTCTTCCCCTTCTCCACCAGGGTGGAGGAGCCCAGCCTCTCCAAGGCTGCCAAGGCTGTGGGGTCGTCATAGGGCGGGTCAGCCACGACGAGGGAGTAAGGGCCCTTGAGCCTGACCAAAGCCCTCTCCACCGGCAGACAGTGCACGAAAGCCCTGCCGGCCAGACCGGTGGCCTCCAAGTTCCTGCGGATCTGGCGGCAGGCCTTGGGGTCTCGCTCCACGAAATCGCACCACAGGGCGCCCCTGGAGAGGGCCTCGATGCCCAGGACGCCGCTGCCGGCATAGAGGTCCAAGACCCGGCCCAGTTGGACGCCCATGGCCTCCAGGGCCGAGAAGAGGGCAGCGCGAACCCGCGCCGCAGTAGGCCTTACCCCCGCCGTCCCGCGCAGGAACCGGCCCCGGGCCTGGCCACCGAGCACCCTCATGGCCACTCCTCACGACGTGGGGGTAGGGGCGGGCGTCCGTGTGGGGATAGGAGTAGGAGGAGGGGTAGGAGTGGGCGTAGGGGTAGGAGTGGGGGTGGGCGTGCGCGTAGGAGTGGGGGTTGGCGTAGGGGTGGGGGTTGGCGTAGGGGTGGGCGTAGCCACAGGCGTGGGCGTCTCCGCAGGCGTAGGCGTAGGCGTGGGGGTGGGAGAGGGGGTGGGGGCAGGCCCCACCGTCAGCACCAGGCGGCGGCCGAAGCGGGCCTGGCCATCGCTTACGATAAGCTCCACCTGGAAGGTCCCCTCCCTGGGGGCTATCCACTGGGTAGTGGCGCCACGTCTCCTATTTAGCTCCCCGGCCTGGGCCTGCCAGGTGGGGATTAGGGCATCGCCGTTGGGCCGCAGGAGACGGGGCATCCCTCCCTCCACCGTGTCCCTTATGGCCGGCCAGATGTCTGCAGCATCGGCCTGCTCCGAGGCATCGGCCACCACTACGCCCGCCAGGCCATAAGCGATGGCCATCTCCAGCTTGAACCCCACGCTGAACCGGTTCTCCACGAATATGATATCGCCCTGTTCGCCGCCTAAGGCAAAGGTGACAGCTGCGGCGTCATCGCTCCAGACCAGGCCCCTGCCCACCAGGTTGACGGCCCGCAGCTGTACAGCGTCGCCCGGCTGATAGGGCCCTTTGGGCTCCACCTGCACCTGCAGGGCCAGAGCCATGGCCTCTTCATAGCCCAGCACCTTTACCTCGTTACGCCCCCGCTGCACGCTGAAGGGGCTCACCACCAGGAAGAGCTTCTTGGGGGACACCTGCTTGGTGGCGTATTCCAGAGCTCGCGGCATGAGGGAACGGTACGACAGGGGGTCCGTCACCGGGAGGACCCAGATGATGTCTGCCGCCTCCCCCACCGCTCGCCAGTCCACCGTCGGCGAGGGGGCGGGGGCGGGCAGGGATACCACCAGCTTGCCCCCCACGCCGTGGATACGCTCGGCCGCCTCCCTCACCAGCTCCTGGAAAGCCACCGCCAGCTCTGAAGGGACAGCGCTATACTCCAGCGCGATGCCCGCAAGTCGCTCCTTCTCCACCAAGGAGGCCAAAGCCGCTGCGTGGGCCCGCCGCACCTGGGGATCGGCGAGGATGGCCCGCAAAGTCCTCTCGTCGTCGCCTACCACCAGAGGGATGAGCTCCTGACCGGGCCGGAGCTTGAGGGAGGTAGCCCTCCCGCTCAAGGTGCCATCGGGCCGCGGCTGGTAATCGCGGGGGCTGACGATGGAGGCCATCTCCTGGGCCTCCTGGCGGAGGGAACCACCACTGGGCAGAGCCACGGCCACTTTAAGGGGCTGCGGTGGCCGGCCAGCCAGCACCGCGAGATTGGCCGGCAGGGGGAGGAACTCGCCGCAGGCCAGAAGCGAGCCCTGCTCCACACCCTCCCCAGGACGGCACCCCTCGCGTTGGAAGACCTCGGCCGTCAGCACCACCGCCTCCCTCAGGCGCAGCCACCGCCCCTCCTGATAGGTGTAGAAGGCCAGCTCCTCCCCCTTGGGCAGGGGGGTACGCAAAGGCAGACCTAAGCGGACGGGGCTGGTGGGCTCCTGCTCCACCTGGAAGACCACCCAGTCCCTGCTGGCCAAGGTCATACCCGGCGGAAGGGGTGGCGGCTTCCCCGCCCGCGCCTTTATGCCCGGGGCTATTACCTCTCCCCCTTCGCCCCGCCCCAGGCAGGTGACCCCCACCGCCAGGGTGACCACCACCACCAGCAACAATACCCCTCCCAGGATGTAAGGCCCGGGGTCACGGGGAAGGCGCTGCGGCCGGCCCCCAGCACCAGGGGGGCCGGGTGGAGGGAGGCCCCTGGGCAGCAACGGTCCACGGGGCCTCTTGGGGCGTTCGGGGGGTCGCGGTGGGCGCATAACCATGAGGTTTCACACAAGGGCCGTCCGCCCCGGGGATTGTACCACACCCCCTAGTGTGGGGGAAGCCGGAGCCTGTGATAATATGCTCTAGAGATAACACTGGACGGGGAGGCGGCCATGGCCCAGTACGCCCCTGACGCCATCCGCAACGTGGCCCTCATCGGCCACGGCAGCACCGGCAAGACCACCCTTTCCGAGGCCCTCCTCTTCCGCGCCGGGGTCATCTCTCGCATGGGCACGGTGGAGGAGGGCTCCACCACCTCCGACTGGGACCCTGATGAGCACAGGCGTGGCTTCTCCATCAACCTCTCCCTCCTGCCCCTGGAATGGAACGGCCACAAGGTGAACATCATCGATACCCCCGGTTACCCCGACTTCCTGGGAGAGGTGAAGTGCGCCCTAAGGGCCGCCGACGCCGCCCTCATCGTGGTGGACGCCGCCTCCGGCATCCAGGTGGGCACCGAGTTCGCTTGGCAATACGCCGATGAGAGGGAGATGCCTCGCGCCATCTTCGTCAACCGCCTAGACCGCGAGAACGCCGACTTCCAGGCCGTCCTATCGCAGGTGCAGCAGCGTTGGGGCCCCCGCTGCCTTCCCCTTCAGCTACCCCTGGGGCAGGAACATTCCTTCCGGGGAGTGGTGGACCTGCTTTCCATGCGGGCCTATCTGGGCGAGGGCGAGGCGGAGGCGGCCATGCCATCGGAGGTGGCCCAGGAGGCCCAGCGATGGCGAGAGAGGCTGGTGGAGGCGGCGGCCGAATCTGACGACGAGCTCCTCACCAAATACCTGGAAGGCGAGGGGCTGACGGAGGAGGAGATGGTGAGGGGCCTGCGGCGGGCCCTCCTCTCCCGCTCCCTGGTGCCCGTGCTAGTGGGGGCAGCGGCCAAGGCCATAGGCATCCGCCCCCTCCTGGAGGCCATTGGCTCCCTCTTCCCCTCGCCAGCTGATCTGCCCCTGGTCACCGAGGACGGCCAAGAGCTGAAAGCCGACCCCCACGGCCCCCTGGCCGCCCTGGTCTTTAAGACCAGTGCCGACCCGTACGTGGGTCGTCTCAGCTACTTCCGCGTCTACTCCGGCACCCTCAAGGCCGACTCTCAGGTGTGGAACCCTCGCAAGGATGTCCTGGAGCGCATCGGGCCCCTGTACATGGTGCGGGGCAAGACCCAGACCCAGGTGGCAGAGGTGACCGCTGGGGACATAGGGGCGGTGGCCAAGCTGGCCCACACCACCACCGGCGATACCCTCTGCCAGCGCGACCGCCCCCTGGTCCTGCCGGGCATTGTCTTTCCCGAGCCTGCTTTCGCGGCAGCCATCACCCCCAAGGGCAAGGCCGACCTGGACAAGATGAGCACCGCCCTCCAGCGCATCGTCGACGAGGACCCCAGCCTGCGCATCGAACGCAACCCAGACACAGGGGAGACGTTGCTCCAGGGGCTAGGCGACTCCCACGTGGAGGTGGCCCTGGAGAAGATCCGCCGCAAATTCGGCGTCGAGCTGGAGATGAGCATCCCCAAGGTCCCCTACAAGGAGACCATCACCGCCACCGCCGTGGCCGAGTACACCCACAAGAAGCAGACGGGGGGCAGAGGCCAGTACGCCCGGGTGGCCATCCGCCTGGAGCCCTTGCCCCGGGGGGAGGGCTTCCAGTTCGTGGACCAGATCGTGGGTGGGGTCATCCCCAAGCAGTTCATCCCCTCGGTGGAGAAGGGGATCTTGGAGGCCATGCAGGAGGGGGTCCTGGCCCACTACCCCGTCACCGATGTCAAGGTCACCCTGTTCGATGGCAAGGACCACCCCGTGGACTCCTCGGACATCGCCTTCAAGATCGCTGCCGCCCATGCCTTCCGCAAGGGAGTCCAGGAGGCCAGGCCCGTGTTGTTGGAACCCATCATGCGCATGAAGATCACCGTGCCCGATGCCAACACCGGCGATGTCATTAGCGACCTCAATGGCAAGCGGGCCCGCGTCCTGGGCACCAGCCCCGCCGGCCCCGGCCTCACCACCATCGAGGCCCTGGCCCCCCTGGCGGAGGTGCAAAGGTATGCCGCTGACCTGCGCTCCCTCACTCAGGGGCGGGGTCATTACACCATGACCTTCGACCACTACGAAGAGGTGCCCCCCCACATCGCCCAACGCATCATCGAACAGGCACAGCGGTCGTGACGACGGCGCAACGGGGGCCCATGGGACGGCTCTCAGCCTCCCGGCTCGGTGGCCAGCACATCGGCATCGGCGATCTTCCAGTCGCTGCCCAACTGGCGCCATACTAGGCGGGCGGTGAAGTTGGTGGGCCCCAGGTACTTGACCTCGCTCACCCAGTCATCCCCCTCCTGCCTTATGTCCAGCACTTGGTAGCCCTGGATCTGGACGGCCATGCCCGCCCCAGCGGCCGCCTGCAGCTTGACCATGGCCTCGGGCATCAAGTCGTTCATCAGTTGGGCGATGTCCATGGTCAGCACAGCCTTGGAGAAACGGTGCACCGCCTTCTCCACGTCATCTCGGCTCATGGCCACCTCCCGCCACAGTCTGGTCACCGCCTAATATAGGCCCTGCCCCGCCCTAGGAGAAGCCGGCCCACCGCCGACGCCCACCCGGCATCCTATCCCTGCACAGAACCAGGGGTCGCACCTGGCGCCTGAAAAGAATCGCACCTGCCCCTGCCCATGGGAAGATTGACAGGTAATCTAGGGGCTTACTTATAATCGTTCTGTCAAGCGAGGGGGGAGTTTTTGGCGTTCCAGGAGTGGAAGTGCCAGGCTTTAACTGACATTTGGACGGGCGGGGCAGGCCGCCCCGAAGGGCGGCTCATCCCCACTGGCCTCCTGGGCTCTATCCGCTGGTGGTTTGAGGTCCTCGTGCGGGGGCTGGGCGGAAAGGCTTGTGATCCCACACTGCCAGAAGTTCGGTGTCCTGCGCCGAACAAAACCCCCTCCGAACCCGGCCATCATTGTGTTGTCTGCGAGCTCTTCGGCTGTACCGGCTGGGCCAGGAAGTTCCGGTTTGAGGTTTTAGACGAGAACCGCCGGCCCAAGTCCGCACAAATCAACGCCAAAGACATCTTCATACTTCGCTTCACCGAGCTCCGGCCGATCCGCAAAGGGGAATGGTGCCTCCTGGACTTGACCCTGCGGCTCATCGCGGAGTATGGAGCGATTGGGGGAAAGACGGTTCTGAAGCCATCCGAAGAGCCGGGGCTGGCGGATTTGGACCTCAGCGATTTTGAGGAATCGAATGGAGAAGTGCGTGTTCGAACCGCTCGTTGGGGTCTTCCCTTGCGCTCTGGGGACATCATCATTCAGATCGATTCTCATCCGGTGACTTCTCTTAATGATCTCAAAAAGGCCGTGACAGGTAAGACCCACGGAGAGCCAGTTTCCGTGAAGATTAAACGCGATGGAGATTCTTTGAGTGTTGATGCATGGTTTGGAAAACGCCATCATCGTGATTATGGATTGATTCAAATCATCGAACTGCCTCCTATATGTCGGAAAACCGACGAAGAGCTAAGGCATTATGTGTCTCTTCGGCCCAAGTGGCGCGAGGTGTTCCACTCGTATACAGATGATCAGGGTCGTCGACATGACTTCTCATGGGCTTCCTTGGCCAACTTCTGGTGCGTGAAGGGACGATATTTGGCGCGGCAGAATGCGAACACGAGCACGTTCAACAAAGTCATTGGGCGGCAAGAACCGAAGAATTTAGCCCAGCGTCTTCGAAACAGTGCGACGGAATTCGACAAATGGCTTGCTGGTCGTCAGCAGGAAAGCAAGAAGGTCTTCAGTTTCAAGGAGCCACCGCGCACGTTTGGGTTTGTGAACCCCGGTCTACAAGATTCGAATCAAAGGCCTCTCGACTTCAACGAAATCCGCAGACGTCTGAAGCAAGTGTGGCCGAACTTTCAGGACTCGGAGTTCCTTGAGGGCCAAACTATTCTTAAATCTTTGCTGAGTTCAGCCTCAGAAGGGACGCCATGACGTTTGATTACTGGGTAGAATTGTCTAAGCGGCCTGACGAAGGAGAGCTGCCCGCATCCCCGGAGGAAGCTGCCTGGAATCTGGCGTCAGGGTTTGTGGATCGGTGCGCAGCACGGGCTATGGGCGGGGATGACCAAAGGATTGAATCGCGCAACAGATATGTTCGGGGAGTAGCTTCTAAGAGCTTTTCTCTCCCCTCAGCACTCTCAGCCCTCTGGAGTCCAGACTTTGACTCTGCCCGCACCCGATGGCCCGCCTCCTGGCTTGGTATTGAGGTAGGCTTTGAACTTCTTACTCCCTGGTACTCCAAGGACGACCGGGTTTTCCACGTGATGGATAACCCGGTGCGCAAGGATCGGGTGTTCGGCGTGCCCTTCCTGACGGCCTCTTCCTGGAAGGGGCTTTTGCGATGGGCCTGCCGAATGCAGGCGGGTCTACAAGAGCATCTCCAGGAAAACGACGGCAAGATCGAGGGATGGAGGGATCCCGATTGGATCCTTCATCTCTTCGGCAACGAGAAAGGTGAGGAGGAGGACTTCAGTCAAGGCGCGCTGGTCTTCTACCCCACGTGGTTCGACAAGATCGGCTTCGAGGTCATCAACCCCCACAGCCGGGAGCGCCGCGCCGGCACCCAGCCCATCTACTACGAGGTCGTGCCCATTGGCACCAATGGGACCCTTTCCCTGCTCTACGCCCCCTGGCCGGGGATGAAGCCGGAGGCAAAGGCCGGGGAGATCATGCCCAAACTGCTTGAAGCCATCGAGGCGCTGCTTGCCACCTACGGCATCTCCGCCAAGCGCACCGCAGGCTGGGGCACGGCGAAAATCACCGAATGGAAAGTCTATCGGAAAGGTCAAGCCCTGGCGCAGGCGGACACTCGGGCAAAGCTCTGGCAGACCATCGTCAACTGGTTCCGGGAGGGAGCTCCATGAGTGCTTTTGCGCCAGCAGAAACCATGCGAGAGCATCGCCCCCTCCTCCTGACCATGGAGGCCATCGGCTGGTTCCACATGGCCGGCAAGGCTCGCTCCGAGTTTCTGCGCCACCACGGTGGCGACCGAGTGGACTACGAGTATGAGAAATGGCATGACCATGAAACTCCACCCTTCCCATGGGATGACCTGCTGGGCTGGGTGAGGAGTCGCTTCCAGTCGAAGGTGCCTTCGAATGCCTGGCCGGGCTCCTTTCAGGAGTTCACCGAGAAACACACGAAAACAGGGTCCTGGGCTGCTGGGGCTCCTTCAGGCAAGTCATGGAATCGTCTCGGGCGTGGAGAAGAATCTTCCACGGGCAACCTCTGAGTACCTCGGCCAGTCCGTCCCCCATATGTGGCTCTCCTCCCCGTGGGGGTATCCGAAGCGGAACTTGTTGGCCGATCCGCCCGAAGTCCTTACGCCCAACGGATGGAAACAGGTGGTCTCGGAAATCCGGCGAATCTTGGAGGAGCTGAAGAACCTGGGGACGCAAAATGTGGAAGATGTGGGCGCTTGGTGGCGCTGGCGGAAGAAGGCCATCGGCCCCGACTCTTTCATCCGTGGGGCTTTTCTTTCCACCCTCGCCGAGACCCGGCTCCCTAACAACGACGTCACCTTGTGGGACCAGTCCTACGTGGCAGCCGCCCTCTTCAAGAGCGCCGTGGCCGGAGCGCTGTTAAACTCGGGCTTTCCTTGGGATTGGAGGAGTATTGCGCAAATTTTGAACCAGATTGGAGTTCAAATCAAAACGCGAAATTGGAGTCAAAAACAACGGCTTGAGGAACTAAACAAAGACGACCAGAGGATTATTTCCGCTTTTTTGAAATCGCGCACGCGTTGGCGTCTGCTGACGGTGGCGATGGGGACAGAGCACTACGAAGCGCGGGCGGTGAAGATCGGGGATTGGACGGGGATGCAGGCTGCGCTGGAGAGGTTCTTTGAGGAGGCGTGCCGGCTGATCGAAGTGGACCTGGCCGTGGGGTCGCTGCTATACCGCGACAGCAGCGCCGCCGTGTTCTCCTTCCCCGGCGAGCGAGAGGATGAGAATGTTCCGGCGCCGTGGTTGAGCGGATGGGAAGAATGGCTGCGGGAGCAGATGGACGAGATCGCCAAGCAGTTGGACCTTGAAACCCCGCCCGAGGTGCGGCTGAGCCAGCCCACGCGGTCCCTTGTGCCGATGGTAATGGAACGAGCGGAGGCGGTGAAATCCACGATGGTTCCGGTTCGCCGGGTATGGAGCATTAATGCTTCAGAAATGGAAGGGCATGTTTGCCCGGTGTGCGGCGTGCGGCGCAACGGAGATCCCACCAGTAAAGGGAAGCCTTGCGCGGTGTGCCGGGCTCGTCGCCATCATCGGCGCAACGACTGGCTCTCCGGCCGTCTGGGTTACGACACCATCTGGTATGAAGAAGCCGCCGACTCCAATGGGCGCCTGGCCGTGCTCACGCTCTCCCTTGACCTGGAGCCATGGCTCGACGGAGAGCGGGTGGACAGCCTGCGGGCGCAGGCGATTTCGGAGTGGCGACGCTTTAACCCGACCCTGAAAGTAGATGGACAAGTTAATCCAAACCCTATCGCCCCATGTACCCCGTTCGATTCGTTGTTCACATACCTTCGAAACTCGTTATCAAGCTTCAATCCTCGAGATCCAGTTCTCAGCAATCTGCAGGAAGGATTTCGATATGAGAAAGATTGGCCCACGTTCTTCCAAAAGATAGTAGAAGACCGGGCGGCAGCTCCAACTTGGGACAATCTAAGCAATGACGAGCGCGCCGCTTGGCTGGCACATCAGCTTTTCTGCAAGCTCCCCTCGCCCGGTCGGGTCTACCGTTTTTGGCGGGAAGCCATCGAGTTTTTTGAGGACTTGCTTCGTGAGTTTCGCCAGATTGCATCTCGGAGCGATAACCCCTGGCGGCTGCGCCGGCTCCTCCTGATCCCGGACGCTTCCACGGCTCACGGCTGGAAGGACGGCATGCTTTACGACGGACGCTGGCGGGGTGTTCAGATCAGCCTGGTCTATGTGGACGCTTTGAAGGGCTTTGTTACCGCCTCTAACCTGGCACGCCTGTTGAAACCCGAGGAACGCAAAGAAGCCCTTCAAAACCAAACAATTACGGTTGAGGAAGAGGATACATTCGGACAGTCTGTTTCCCTAACAGTTCGGAGCGTCAAGGAGCTCAGTGGAAGTTATGCCCACCTTGGCGTGTATCATCCCGTTATTCCCCTGGAGGTCTCGCCGCTGCGGTTCCGGGTCGTCCTCCCGCTGGAGGCGGCATCAGAATGCGTGGATCTGGCCATCACCCGGTGGCGGGAGCGGTTCGCCCGGGTGTGGGACCGGCTTCCGCTACGCGTCGGCGTGGTGGGCTTCCCCCGCGCCCTCTCTTTCCAGGCAGTGGTGGAGGCGGTTCGGAATGTAGAAGAAGCCCTTAGAGTCCCCACTGAGATTTGGCGCGTTGAAGAAACTTGGATCCGAGAGGACGTGCTGGCTCTTAGTCTACGGCGGAAGGACGGTCAAAACACTCTTTGGTGTATTCCTCTCCGCTTACCAGATGGTCGAGAAGATGTCTTTTATCCCTATGTTGAGGTAGAAGACCAGACGCTGCGTTATCCGCGAGATTTCCGGCATCCCGGGAATGGACGGGTCTTCCGCCATGTAGCTGACCATAGGGTCGGCGACGGCATCCGTGTGACTCCAGCTAAGATTGTCGCCCTCTGGATGGAGAGCACTGCTACCCGCTTCGATGCGCCGAAGGCATATTCCCTGGAGGACTGGGCGAAGATGCGGGCGGTTTGGGAGCTACTGACTCGGGTTGCGCCAAGCATAACAGCCGTGCAGCGTCTTAGGAACGTCATAGCAGAACTGGAAACCCAGTGGCGCTCCCCGAATGGCTCATGGAGCGCTCCTATGGAGCTGCGTCGAGAGACCCTGAGAGCTCTTTTCACCGAGCATTTGGAGGTGCAAGGAGCCGCTTTGGAAACCTTGGTTGCATGCGCTATGGAAGACCTCTTCTCGTGGACCCTTGAGTGGCATCTCAGCGCTCTGTATGAAAAGCCAGAGCAAAGGAGATGATGATATGGCTGGTTACCAA
>Ga0079997_115773_pt1 | contig 149367 bp, 148 predicted proteins | sample PerSpoCPS_CMetaG_FD_69200 | JGI IMG/M metagenome (GOLD analysis project Ga0079997, IMG submission 69200) | Archaeal communities from Yellowstone National Park, Wyoming, USA - Perpetual Spouter C (PS_C) MetaG (SPADES assembly) (version 2) | ecosystem: Environmental > Aquatic > Thermal springs >...
ATACCAATAAAAGCTTCGGCTTTCTTTTAGTTTCTTTTGCTTTCTTTTAGTTTCCACGTTCAAAAATACTAACAAAAATACCTCTAAAATTATTAAAATTTTTCAAAAACATTTCAAAAACAATCTAAACCCTTTGAAAAATTTTTAACACTTTAAAATACTTTGAAAAAATTTAAAAACTCTGAAAAAAATTAAAACTTCACAGTTTAAATCCTCTAAAACAACTAAAACTTTTCTAAACTTAAATTCTAACATTTAAGCTTATTTTACTCTCTTATACTCATAATTCACTATCCTCTTCTTATTCTTATCTATCTCTATCCCTACTATATACACCCTTTCATAGTTCATGTACTTCTTATAGTATCCCTTTTCTAATATTTGCCTTATGGCTTTCCCTTTCTCCTTTTCTTCTCTTATTACCTTTATCTCTATTATATAGACTATTTCTTTATGCACTATTACTGTTAAATCTATTCTTCCTTTATCAGTATTGTCTTCTGTTATCACATTTAATCCTGTAGAATATAATAAACTAAATATTGCTATTACATAACTTGACTCCCCTTTATAATGTACATAACTTATATTGCTTATTAATACTTCTATCTGTTCTCTTAGCTTCTCTAATTTTTCTCCCTTTAATATCTCTATTATCTTATCTGCTATATTTTCCCTTATGTTATCTTTTAATATCAAAGGTAATATATCCTCATTAAATGATATTCTTACCTCCTTATTCGGAAATCCTAATCTATATTCCTCACCATATTCTTTCTCATATGCCTCTTTTATTGTCAAATATCCCGTTTGATACATTAATGCTTCTATTCTTATCTCTTCTAAGTCAAATTTTTCTAATACGTTTTTCTTTACTATTTTGTTCTCTAATTGTGATACATCATATTCTCTTTCTTTTATTAACTTTATTAAAAAACTTGGTGTTCCCGTCTTATACCAATAATTATCAAATCTCTTACTATCTAAATACAACAATATATCAAATGGGTTATATAATCTATCCCCTAAAAAACTATATCCATTATACCATTCCTTTACCTCTTCTAAATTCACCCCTTCTAAATACTCCTTAAAATACAATTCTAACTCCTCTTGCGTATATCCGCATATATTCCCATACCTTTCATCTAATGAGATATCCTTTAATTGATTTAATCCACTAAAGAGAGAAACTTTTGAAAATTTACTTACTCCTGTTATTAACACAAATTTTATATATTCATCTAAGCCTTTTAATGCTTCGTAAAATTTTTTTAATAATTTTCTTATTTTTTCTACTTCTCCTTTTTTATCTATATTATCCAATATTACTTTATCGTACTCATCTACTAATATAATTGTTTTTTTCTTAGTTTGTTGGTAGCATTTTTTTATTAACAAGCTAAAATTTCTAGTAATAGTATATTCTTTGTTGTATTTGTAATTATAATTTTTACCTGTTTCAATTATTATTGCTTTTAGTTCTTTTTGTAAATCTTTTTGATTTTCTACTTGTGCTTCTGAAAAATCTATTCTTATTACAGGATAGACTTCATCCCAATTCCATTTATCAGCTATATATAAATCTTTAAATAGTTCTTTATGACCTTCAAAGAGATATCTAATGGTAGAAAGTAATAAGGATTTTCCAAAACGTCTTGGTCTACTTAAAAAATAATAGCCTCCCCCTTCTTGTATTAATTTGTAAATATATATTGTTTTATCTACATATATAAAATTCTCTTCTCTTAGTTTTTTAAAATCACTTATCCCTATTGGTAATTTCTTCATCTTTCTACACCTCTAATAACTCATTCCATATCCTATATCTAAATAACTCCATATTTTACTATTATATCTTTTGGATTTATTTTCCTATTATTTATTTAATGAATTGAAAAAATATAAAAATATAGAAATGAATAAGGGTATAAGGGTATTAAAAAAAACGATAGTATATCCTGTAGGAAAATCAAAATTATAAGAAAAAATAATAGCAAAGGTATTGACTAAGACACCAATAAAAATAGCATAAAATAAATTATTTTTTTTAAAAAGCTTAAGAGAAGTGAAAGCAGGAGCTATTAATATAGAAAAAACAACTAAAACTCCTGCTAATGATACTGAACTGGTAACAGCTATAGCAAAAACAGTAAAAAACAATAAATCCTTTAAAAAATTATCTAAATACTTTAACCCCAAAAATAAAATAATACCTAAAATTGAATATAAAATAAAAATTTTAAAAACTTGTGAATAATTAACAAATAATATATCATAAGCTAATAATCTATTTAGTTCTTCAAGGCCATAAGGACTCTTAGACATAATTATAAAAATGGAAGAAATCCCAAAAGCGTATAAAATACCGATAAAAGCTTCAGTTGATACTTGCTCAAACTTAGTAGCTAATGATATAAAAAAAGCAGTAATTAAAGCAAAAAATAAAGATATCCAATAGCTGTAATTCCCATCAAAAAAGTATAAAGATATAGCTAATCCAGTTGCTGCCATTTGACCTATTGATAAATCCGTAAATATTATCCCCCTTTTTATTATTTCCAGCCCAAAATAACTGTGCATTACTAATAAAATAATAGATAATAGAAAAGAAGGTAATAATAAATCCAAATTTAATATATTTCTTGATAAATGAAAAAAACTATCCATAAAAATTTTCCCCCTTACCTTATTTTATTTACTAAAACTACTTAAATTATTAACAATATAATCAAATAGTTCAAAAATATCATTAACTTCTTTTATTGAATATACATCATGGGGTAAAATGATAAATTTAATACCTGTTTTTTCGGAAATATAACTAACAGCTTGAATAGGATGATAAACATCTGTTATTATAACCTCTATTTTTTCATCTTTAGCTTTTTTTACTAAATCTTCAATATGTTTTGAAGTTGGTGGAATCCCAGGTAAAGGTTCGAGGGTATCTATTAAAACAATATTATATCTCTTAAAAAAATAATCAAATAATCTATGATATTCAAATACTCTTAAGCCTTTAATATTTTCCATTTTTTTATTCCAATCTTTAACTTTTTGTTCCCATTTATTTTTAAATTTCTCTAAATTATCTTTATAGAAATTACAATTTTTATTATCTAAGATACATAATCTTTCAGTTATCACATTAGCGATTTTAGGGATATTATAAGGATCTAAGTAAAAATGGGGATTACCATCCGGATGTACATCACCTTTAGCTCTTGAAACATTATCTACCTTATCTATTAAATCAAAATATTGAGATAAATCTAAGAACCCATTAGTTCCAAAATTAATTTTGTTATTATTAGATAAGTCTATTAATGGAGGTAGCCAGCCAATTTCTAAAGAAGCACCATTTATTATAAGTAAATCAGCTTTCCTTAATTTAACAGCTAAGGATGGCTTTGGTACTACATGATGTGGATCTAACTTAGAATCAGCTAAATAATCCACATTAGCCCTATCTTTTACTATTTCCTTTACTATACTTGCTATATAAGCATAAGTTGTTACTATATTTAACTTATTATTAGCTTCAGTTTTAAATATAAAAATAAATACCAAAATTAATAAAAATAAAATCTTTAAAACTAAACTTTTAAAAGATTTTTTCATAAAAATTACCTCCTTAAAAATTAATTTAATTTTGTATCTATTTAGTTTAATACTAAAACGCATGAGCTCCATGAGCACCTATACTAAAATTAAACTGTATCAAAAACTCATTTACTTTTTCTCTTTGAATTCCACCATTTAACTCCTTAAATAAACTTCTATCTATATTATATTGTAATCTTATATAAGAAAATTCACTAGGTAAAAAATCTATCATAAATGAATACCTATATAAACTATTTGGTATATCTTGCTTAATTGAATTTTCAAATATATCATTTTTAGTTATTAAATCATATCTAAAACCTGCTCTATATCTTTGATTAAATTTATATATAGTTTGTAAATAAAATCCAGATTGATTTTTTTTATAATCAGAGATAACTAAATCGTTATTATTATAATAAAATCTATTTCCGCTAAATTTTCTTGTTATATACTCTCCCTGAAATTGTAGATATCTATAAGAATCTATAATATGCTTTATTGTTAATTCGAAATTATATAAATTAGTTTTACCAGCAAGAGCTTCATTGAAATCTTCAATGGTATTTATTCGTGTATCACCTGTAGCATAAGATAAACCTGTTAATATTGAAGTATTACCTATATCCCAAGAAGCCTTAATAAAAGAGGTAAATAAATTAGGTTTTTTTGTATCCTTTATTACTATATCATCTCCTGTTAAGTCCTGCTTAGTATTTAAAGTAAAGCCAAATCTATTAAAATTAAATTCATTATCTCCTTGAAATAGTTCAGTACCTAATTGAAGAAAAAATGGTAAAGGAGCTAAATATGTTAATTGAAGCCCTGTTTCACTAATCCCCTCTTCTCCTAAAATAGATTTATAAATTAAAGGAGCATCGGAAAAACTCCAAAAATGCTGATGCTGACTATTTAATCTTCCAAATGAACTTAAAAATTTTCCACCCTTTAGTTTTAAATTAAAAGGTAAGCTTCTTGTTTGAAAATAAGCTTCTTCTATCTCTATACTCTCTTTATCTATATGAAAAACACTAACAAAATCAAAATAAGGATCTACTGTTGATCTTATATCTACTTCTACATAGTTTAAATTAAAACCATTTTCGGGTAATAAATTATTATCCAATAAAGGTTTAGTAAAACCTGGAATATAAAGATTTTTATAATCCTCATCTTTTATATTCCTTGAAAAATAAGAAAAATCAGATATTACAGATATATTCGGATTAAATTTAGTTTGAGAGAACGGATTAGAACTCGCTTCTACTAAATCATCTATTATAAAAACTAATATGAATAAAACTAATAATAACACTTTAAATATTTTAATCATTTTTATCTCCTCCTTTTTTGTTATTTATCACTATAATAAAAAATATATGTTTATAATTTAACAGATACTAAATTAAAACTTAATAAAACTAAATTAGAATAAAGCAGATTCAAGATAAATAAAGATAAATAAAGATAATCTAAAATAATCTAAGATAAATTAAGATAAAAAGGAGGAGATCTATTATTAACATGCGATAATATAATACTTAAAACTAATTTACTTTCTAACTTAAAAAAACAATTAATAAAATCTAAATTTATAGAGATTCTATTTTTTAAATTAACATTATCATATTTTGAGATGTTATAATTTGATAATAATAAACATATTGAACAATTTTCATTTGATAAATTATTAGCATTATGTTTATGAAAATAATAAGAAGGGTTTAGATTAAAGAAAAATAAAAATAAAGCTAATAAAAAAAATAGATTAAATTTAGTAGCTAAAAAATTTATTCCCCTTACATAAAAATAATTATGGAATTTAAAGAATAACTTAAACAATCTCATTTGTTGTACTCTAAGTTATTATAATTAAACCATTCTTTGGTTATTAATGATTAATGCGAATTCACAATTAATAGCTTCCGCACTTCTTTTACACATCTTCATCCTATGTAAAAATATCTCAAAATACTCAATAATAGAAGAAAAATTAGTATTTATCTTTAAATCAATAATAATAGTTGGCTTGGAATTAGAATTAGAATTATCAATTATTAATTGATCTTTTTCAACAGCATAATTAACTCTATCATGAATATCAAAAGTATTCATATCATTATTTTGAACTCTGCTTCTATGGACATCACTCTTATCAGCAATAATTAAGGAAGCTGCAATAGGATCAGGGATATCTAAGAAATGATCATCTTCGTGAGCCCCAATAGCTGACATAACTTTTATTATATCATTATATTCTACATTCATCTCTTTTAATATATCCAATGCCAAAAATGCACCACTAATTTCATGATTATACCTGGAAACTAAATTCCCGATATCATGTAAAAAACCTGAGATCCCAGCTAAATAAATATCATTTTCAGGATAATTTAGTTTTCTAAGAATATACATAGCTCTTTGAGAAGTTATCTTAGCATGTCTTATCCCATGCTCAGTATAACCCCAAGCTTTTAAATTAGCGTTAGCTTTCTGTAAACAAAATAAAACCTTAGGATTCTTTTCTAAATTATATAAAACTTGCTTTAAATAAGTCATACCTCATCTCCCTTCCTAAAATCAAATAATAATACTATAACAAAAGAGCAATTAATAATAAGAATAATTAATAATAAATTGAAATAACTCTATGATAAGGTAAATTAAACTCCGTATTTTTAGCAATGTTCCATAAAATATTATCTAATAAAGCTTCATTAATCCCAATTTTTTTAGCTATTTTTTCACAAGCTACTATAGTAGCACTCCGTATCTCTATCTCTTTCTCTTTTGAAATAATTAAACCCTGTTTTATCTCATTCCTTAAATCATCTGTATAATTAATTATTTTTTTATATTCTAATAATTGAGGCAACTTGTAATCTGCAAAAATAGTTAAATCCTTTATATTCTTAAAATTTAATAATCTTAAATAAGGGAATTTATTTATTAACTCTTTTGCATTTTTTTCATAATATTTATAAAGTAAATACAGGTCATGAGCTAATAACTGAGCACGCTTATAAAAATATACCTCTATAACCTGTTCATTCTTTAATACATAATCCCCCTTATCCCTATAACTCTTAAAATTATAAATAATATTATCTAAAAACTTATTAACATCTAAGGACTTATCAAATAAATTTAATATTTTATTACTTTCATCATCTTCCTTAAAATAAGTTCTTATTTCATTGACATTTTTAATATCTTCCTTGGAGATAAAAATTTTTTCATATAATTTAGTTAAAGGTTTGCCTAAGATATTTTCTCCTAATTCTCTTAAATTAGTTACTCTCTCTTCTAAAAGCATTAACTCTCCTTTAAAATATCTTATATCTCCATATAATGGATAAAGCATTCTTAATAATTCACCTTTAAATAGTTTAGCCCAATAAGAAGGTTTATCAAATAAAGGATTAGATATAGCTTCCTGTTTTAAAGCTAAAGCCAAAGCTAAATACCCACTTACTAATTCCTCATTATCACCTTCTTTAAAAACTAAAGTCCATTTATCCCTCTCATTTAAATTCCAAAAACAAAAATTAATGGTATCAAGCACAAAAAAATACCAGATACTTCTAAGTGGATTACTTAAATCTATATAATGATACTTAGGCGATATTATCTTTTCAACATTATCATAACTATACTCCCTTAAATAATTCTTTAGATCATTATTAACGAAATCATCAATGGCTTTATCATTAATAGAAACATATTTAGCATTGTTAACAACTTTATTAGCACTATCTCTTATTTTATCCGTTATTTTCTTAGTAGTTATAATCATACTTTCACCCCTTCTAAAAAATATTTTTATTTATATTAATTCATTAAGAATTTCAGCTAAAGTAGGGTGGGGAAATACCACTACCTCACTATGATAACTTAATAAAACAGAAACCAATAAATCTACATCATTGCCTATCATATGAGCTCCTAATATTTCTCCTAAATTATTATATATTATTTTAACAAATCCGATTCTATCAAGATCAGCAATAGCTTTAGGATTAGCTGAAAAATACGCTTTCCTTACTATTACATTATTATTTAACTTATTCTTAGCTTCATCCTCTGTTAATCCATAAAACGCAACCTGAGGTATAGTAAAAACTACACCAGGTATTAAGCTCTCTATATTTAAAGTATATTCATAAGATAATTTATTTTTATAAAAATAATCTACAATATTTTTAGCTACAATTTTGGCTTGATACTCTGCTTTATGGGCTAACATTTTAAAAGAAGTAACATCACCTAAACCAAATATTAACTTCTTACTCCCTTTTAATCTTAAATTATTATCAAAATAAATATTATTTGTATCAGATTTATTTATTAGCTCTAAAGGTAAATTAGGTTTTCTACCGATTGCAGAAATTATATAATCTACTTCCAATTGCTCCAATTTTCCTTCTCTTTCAAAAATAACTAAATAACTACTGTTATTTTGTTTTATTTCTATTAACTTAGAAGATATAAATATATTAACATTATCTTTATTAAGGTGCTTAAATAATTCATTGGATATTTCTTTATCAGCATTAAATAAAATTCTATCAGCTAATTCAACAATATAAAAAACTGATTTTTTAAATATACTAAATAAAGATGCAGTTTCTAAACCTATATATCCCCCTCCTACAATTAAAATTCTACTTCCTTTAGCTAAATCATTTAAAAAATCTTTTAACTTATCTCCCCATAAAGTTCTATTATTTAATATTTTAGAATCATCTTTAATATCTGATTTAACTAAATCCAGTATATTGATGGGATAACTACCAGTAGCTAGTGCTAAAACATCATAATTATACTCTTTGTTAAAAATAATAATTTTATCGTTATTAAATTTAGCAGTATCAAAAATAACATCTATCTCTAATTTTTTTAGTTTATCTTCTATACCCTTTCTTATAGTATTAACTACCCTTCTTATATTAGTAAAGATATTATCAGGATTTAAAGTTATATCAGTATTAAAAATTTTTTGGGTTTTATAGAAGTTTTTAGAGAAATTAAATAAAGCTTTAGAAGGAATACACCCTACGTTAGTACATTCTCCTCCTAAAAACCTATCCTCAATTAAATAAATTTTACTCTCAAAACCTAAGCTTCTTAATTCCTCAGCTAATTTTACACCACCTGGTCCACCACCTACTATAAAAACTTCTTTCATAACTTTAATAATCTTACCCCTTTCTTTATATTTTTTATATTTTTTATATTTTTTTATAAAAATGAATCTATTTTATAAAATTAATCCAAATAGATTATTTTTAATATTTTTCCAGTTTTAGGGCTTTTAATAAATTCTTTAACAAAGTTTATATTAATTTTAATTAAATTAGTTTCAATTCCTTCTCTTAATTGCCAATTAACGTTTTTTAAATTAGTTAAATATAGCTCTTTAATTTCATTTAATTTAGTTTCATTTAAATTAAAATAATCCTTTAATTTAAGAGAGACTTCTAAGTAATATTCTTTTCTAGAGATTCTTAGTTGAACAAAAGGTTCTAAATAATCAATTAGCTTTAAAGCATTAATAAAATCTTGATAATAGAAATCATAACTAGCTAATCTAATCCAATCATCGAATCTCCCAAGCAATTCAATAATATAAGAACTTCTTAAACATTTACATTCATTACTTACCCATTTACCTAAATCTCCAGTTTTATATCTAATAACAGGCATTAGAAACCGCTCTAAATTAGTTACAACAATTTCACCAGGTTTGTTATCAGGAAATTTTATTATTTCATTACTTTCAGGATTTACAATCTCTACAAATTGATAATTAGTAAGAATATGATGATGATTTTTTTCAAGATATTTACATTGATAAGCAATAGGGCCAGCATCCACAGAAGCATATCCTGCTGACCTTATTAAACTAGTTTTTAAAACCTTTTTTAAATACTCTCTTTGATTATCATACAACACTTCTCCTCCATAAAAAATCTTCTCGATGGAAATATCTAAATTATTCTTTTCAATATATTTAGCTATTTCAAGTATTTGTGTAGGAATCCCTAAAATCACATTAGGCTTTAAAACAGATAAATACTCCACGATTAATTCAATACTAGTATTTCCTGAAACAGGTAAAATAATACAACCCAAAGCCTCTAAAGCTTTATTAACTGCAATAAAAGAAGTCCATAAATTCCCCGACATAAATAAATTAGCAACTACATCATTTTTAGTTATTCCACCTAAAAAATAAATCTGAGATAAATAATAAGTAATCTTTTCAAACTCATCAAATGAATATGCTATATACTTATGTTTTCCAGTAGTCCCACCTGTAGAAAATATATAACATTTTTCATAAGTAGTTAATATATCTTTAGAACCAGTTAAAGAATGATTATAGATATCGTCTCTTGTAATTAAAGGTAAATTATAAAATATATCAAATAAATTACTTTCATTGATTTGATCAATATTTTTCATATTGAATTTTTCTAATACTTTGGAATATTTTAGTTTGTAAAAATGGGAGTTATTGTAAGCGTGTTTTAATAAAAATATTAGCTTATTAGTTATATAAAAGGGTTTTAATTTAGATAAATCCTCTTCTAAGAATACATCAAAATTAGATTTGTTTTTTTCAATAGTAACTAATTTAGAGAACCTTTTAAAAATATAATCTCCTTCATAAGGAGCACCTATATAACTATGAGCTATCAATCCAATATTAGTAAATCTTGTTATATTAATAGTAGATAATTTTTCAGTATATTCATATAATTTTTCGTTAGTAGTTAATATTGAACAACTTTGTAAAATATCTCGATTTTTTTCTAATTTTGATGTTAAAATATCAATATTCTCTATATTTTTAACATAAATAAATCTGTTAAGGGGAGAAATAAAAAAATATTCATCATCAGATAAATCCAAAACTACTCTATCATAATAAATAGCCTTATTTAAAACTTCTTTTGATAATGCTAATTCCTTTGATATAAATTGTTCAACATATTCATCAAAAGATAATTCATATTGAGGTATCTCATTTAGCATTAAATTTAAATGATAAGATAATTTATGAGCAAAATATTTAAGAAACTCAATATCAGTTTTTCCGATGATATAAATAACTTGAGGAGAAGCGCAAGCTCTTTGTTCCCACAAACTTATATCATATGCTAAATTCTCACATATAAAATCTATATTATAATTTAAAAATATTTCAGTATCTATAACAGAAATACTATACTTAGGTCCAAATATAACTATATGTTTATTAGGTTCAATATTTTCTAAGAAGTATTTAGTAGAATCTCTACCACCCCAAACTACTATCCCATCTATATACTCATTTAACAAATCTATTAGCTTTTTAGATTTATAATCAAAATTAACAATAGCAAATAAAGAAGCTAATTGTCTATCTATCTCTAAAAAACTCTTAGCAAACAGTAACCCAAAAGTAGTACCTACTTTTGATGAAGTCTTTATTATATTAATATTTTTAGTAACTAAACCACTTAATAATGAATCAATAGCAGAAACAAACACATTACCCGCAGTTATATGGACCAATAACCCTATTGGATTTACCCTTAAAAATACATTAGATTTATTATCATAAAGCCATTTATCTAATAAATTAATATCTTTTAACTCAATATTTAATCTATTAACTAAATTTTCTTGTGTAAAATTTTTAATTAATTCATCAATAGCTAACTTAATCATCTTCTCACTAAATCCGACAATAGAAGGCATTAATCTTAATGCTTCTTGATAATAAAAACTATTTTCATCCTTCCATAAATTCATTACCTTATCAACACTATCTATTATCTTATAAATAGGAATGAAATAAATCTCATTTAGTTTACTTCTAGCTTTTTTAAATATGAATTCTAAATCATCAATAGTTAGATTATATTCAATAAATTCTCCAAAAACAAAGTTTCCCTTCATAATGTTTCATTTTTATTTTTTGAAGTGAATTCAATTAAATCTTTAATAGTAAGTACTAATGGAGGAGCAATAAATACTGCCCAAACTCCTAAAATACTTGAAAAACCCAGTATAGAAAAGATAGTTATCAATGGATTTAAATTAAGATGATCTTTTATAATCTTAGGCATAATAAAATTATCTGATAACTGCTGAATAATAAAAACTATAATTATAATACTAATCCCTAAGGAAAAGGATTTAGAAAAAGCTAAAATAATAGCTGGTAAGCTCCCTAAAATAGGACCTACTACTGGAATAAAAGAAAACATACCATATAATATCCCTAAAGAAATACCTTTTAAACCAAATATAAAATAAAAAACCAAAGCTGAAAAAACTATTATAAAAAAAATATTAACTAAAATAGCTTTGAAATATAGTTTTTGATATTTATCATAAGAGTTTATGAAAATCTCTACTTCCTTAATATAACTAAAATTCTCAAAAATCCACCTCTTAAAATCCTCTTTGGATTTTAAAAAATAAATGCTAAATAAAGGCACAAAAATTAAAAATAATACACTTAAATTAGAGGTAATGAAATTTAAAATATAAGTTATTACCTTTTGTATAAAATCCGCATAATTTCTTAGTAATTCATTAAAATTCATATTATTAATAACTTCTAAAAGGTTAATGTTATTTTTTAGTAAGAAATTATTTATAATTCTGTTATTACTTATATAATTTTTTATATCATTTAAAATTGTAGGTAAATTATTAATTAGCTGAGCAAATATATTTTTTAAATCTGAGAAAACTGGTGGTATAATTACAAAAACTATTAAAAATAAACACACTAAATAAAACAAATATATAAAAGCTATATCTATCTTAATAAAGGTTAGAAATTTAAAAACAAAACCCTTAAAATTTTTAATGAACTTAGAATCATTAATATCTCTTTTTTGTAAATTAGTTAAGATCTTTTGCTTTAAATTAGAAAAAATATCAATAAAAACTTCACTAAAATAGGAAAAAACTATAATCGCTAAAATAAAATTAACATAATCCTTTAATATATATCCAAAAAATATTAATAAAAACACTAAATAAACATATTTCATTTTAATTATTCTATATTATCAATTTATTTATAAACTTTCAAGTCAGAAATACTTTTATAGGCTTTTTCTAATTCTTTAGTAATTTCATTAACAAATTCTTTTTTCTGATAATTATCTAACTGATCAAAATCATATAGTAAAAATTTATATACTTTATTGTAAAGATTAGAAATAAGCTCATAACTTTCTTTATTGATATTTTTCAAAATTTCTAAGGATTCCTTTAAATTTCCTTTATTAAAAATAGAGTCTATTTTATAGTATAAATGATAAATAAGCAAGCTAAGATTATTTTTAAGGTCTTCCCATTTTTCATATTGTGAATTCCTTTTTAATTCATCTAATTTAGAATAAAAATTAACTTTGGAATAATCAACTAAATTAATTTTTTCTATTACTTCAGATTTAGCTTTCTCAAATTTATCTACTGTTAAAACTTGGTTATCTTGGTCTTTTGATATTGTTTCAGTTTTAGGGGGAGTAGATAAGATCTTATATATCCAATATATTCCAAGTATAACTATAACTAAAGCAATTAATCCCCCTAAAACCATTAATAAAATATTAACATAATTACTCTCATCTACATTAGTAGTAGTATTAGTTAAATAAGGGTTATTAGGAGGAGTATTAGTAGGATTGGTATTAGTAAATGGGTTTTGATAATTAGGAGTAGGATTGGTAGTAAAAGGATTTGGAAGATTAGGAAATGAAGTGGTAGGTGGAGTGTTAGGAAAATTAGGATTATTAGGAATGTTGGGATTATTAGGGATATTTGGAGTATTTGGGGTATTAGGCATATTTGGGTTATTAGGGGTATTTGGATTATTAGGAATATTAGGATTATTAGGAAAATTTGGAGTAGTTGTATTTGGAGTATTAAGTACTTTTATGGTTATTGCATCATTGTTATCCATATTAGCATATAATGTATAAGTATTATTGTTATCAACAACATAATACATTAAGCCTATATCCTTTAAAGTGAAATCCCCCACTGATCTTGCTTGTAATACATACGTATAACTTAAATCCATTATATCATAATCGTTAGTTTGATTAACGGTAGTATCAATTGATTGAGAGACAACGGTAAAATTATTAAGGAATTCTTCTATTTTTAGCAATTTAAATTTATTATCTACATACCAATGAGTTTTAGAAGGACTTTTAAAATGAATATTTATTTTTAAATAAAATGTTTCTCCTAAAGAGACGACATTTTTAGAAACCCAAGGCTTTATAGTTATATCATTACCATACTGATCTACAAACGAATTATTAATAAAAAAAACTAAAATAACAAAAAGAATAAAAATAATTTTTTTAAGTATTTTTTTTATTAAAAAAACATTTAAATTCATATCTTATCCCCTTTTTTAATTTGTTTAAATTTTTAAATTATTATTGTTTTCCAATAACAGGGTAAAGGTAAATTTCTTGATTTTTTCTTAATATTTTGAGTTTAACTTTTTGACCTATTTTAGATTGCATAATTAAATCTACTAAATCGTCATAAGAATTAACAGGTTTATCATCAAATTCCAGAATGATATCATCTTTTTTAATACCGGCTTTATCAGCAGGACTATCTTTGATAACTTCAACAACAATTACTCCATAACTTATATTAAGATAGTTTTTAAGATAATCGGGTAAATCAGCCACTCTAACCCCTAAAAATGGTCTTGAATCAGAGTAAGTTTGAGTTTTATTTTTACTATCTTGAATAAATTTAGAGACAATATTAGAAGGAATAGCAAATCCAATACCTGAGGAGCTACCACTAGTAGAAGCAATTGCAGTATTTATACCTACTAACCTGCCGTTAATATCAATTAAAGCTCCCCCAGAATTGCCAGGATTTAGTGGAGCATCTGTTTGAATTAAATTACTGTATTTAAATCCTACATAAGTATCTAATTTTCTATTAGTAGCAGAAATTATTCCCATAGTAACTGTTAATTCAAATCCAAAAGGATTACCAATAGCAAAAACAATATCTCCTACTTTAACATTATCAGAATTAGCAAAAACTATAGGCTTTAAATTTAAATTATTATCTTCTATTTTAAGCAAAGCTAAATCTAATTTCTTGCTAACTGCTAATATTTTTACTTTTTTAAAGATTTTATCATTTATTTTAATAGTGATATTAGGAGCTCCTAAAGCTACATGGGCATTTGTAATAACTAAACCATCCTTAGATACTATAACACCACTACCAACTATCTTTGGTGTTTGATCTACATAATCTTTAAAATAATATTCAAAAGGAGTACCTTTAAATTGCTCATACCATTGCCTTAAAGTAGGATCAACATCAACATTAATAGAAACTACACTAACTATACTTTCCTTTGAACTATCTACAACATCTCTTATTTCATTTTGTAATTGATATAAAATTGGTTTATCTATCTTTGAACTAACCTTTAATAAATTGAAACTAAAAATAAAAATAACAAAACTAAAGAAAATAAAGAAAACAATTTTAGAAATATTTTTTAAGTTTTTAACCATGAACTAAATCCCTCCTTATAATAATTAAAACGGTGTAGCAAGTACTTTTTTTAATTCATTAGGTCTAGCAGCTTTTAAAATAGCTTCTTCTTCCTTTATTAAACCTTTCTTTATAAGTGCTTTTAAAGTATACTCTTGAACCCTAAATCCTTTTTCCCTTCTTTCTATCATCTTTAAATAAACTTCAGTTATATCTCCCTTTGCTATATTCTTTGTAAATTCAATATCATTAAAATAAAAATCATATACATATTTTAAAGTATTTTCGGTAGTTTCAAAAAGATTACCTGAAATTAATATTTCTAAGACCATAGATAAGTATCTAAAAACATTTTCTTTTTGATCTCCTGCCATTCCACCAATTTTTTCAAAAGCAGAAATTATACCATCAGCATTTAAAGTACAAATAACTAATAATCCACTTAAGGCTAAATCCAAAGCTAAACTAAGATAATCGTAATTAACTATCTCTTGAATAGCTACGACATCTGGTTTAACTCTTCTTATTATATTTAAAACTTCTTTAAGATTACTATAATCCTTACCTACCAAAAATTGATAAACAATTCCTTTAGAATTAGTAAATTCTTTTTCAATAAAATCTTCAACAGTAGCAAGCGTGATAGATCTATTATTAAGTATATACTCAATAGAGCTATTAAAAATAGTAGTTTTGCCACTTTTCCTAGGCCCACTTATTATTATTAATCCCTTATTCTTATTTAAAGCCTCAATAAAAATAGGGGGTAAATCTAGATCTTGTATAGAATAACTTTCAACAATAGCAGGATGAAATATTATGCTTAATTTTCCTTTTTGGTAAAAACAAATTCCTTTAAAAGTTAAATTATTAGGTGTAGTATAATTCCCTATCCAATATCCCAATTTTTTTAATTCAATTCTATCTTTATCACTTAAAAATATTTTTATTAATTCTTCTATTTGTTCTTTATCTAATTTTTCATCAACTAAATTCTGTATTTTTCCATCTTTGTATTTCATAAAAGGCTCATTACCTTCAATAAAGAAGATACTTTCAGCGTTCTGCTGAAACATAAGTATTAATAATTTATCTAAAATATTCATAAAAGTTCCTCCTTAAGATAATTTTAATTAAATTATCTTCTTCCATTAACTAGATCCAAAAAAAAATCTTTTTTCTATTATTTTTTTTACCTGATTATTAAGCATATAATCTACAGATAACCCACTTTTTAATCTATTAATTATATAAGTAGAAGATATTTCTATTTTAGGTAAATCTAGTATCTCTATTTTATCTGTGAAATAACTTTTATTAACTAATTCATATAATTCCCAATTTAATTCTCTATTTTTAAATAAATCACTATTATAAATTTCAATAATTTTATTAATAAAATCCTGCTTATTTTCATATTTATAATATCTATCAATAATGATAAATTTATCGATCAAATTAAAAATTTCCTTAAAATTAAACCACTTGTAAAATACTAAACTATCATCACCAATTAAAAAATATAATTCATCATTTCTATATATCTCTCTAAAATTTTTAACAGTATAATAAGAGAAAGAGCTTAATTTATTCTTAATTTCAAAATCTGAAACAATTATTTTATCTTTATATTTTAGTTCTTTTATACTAATTTGTATTAATTTGAGTCTTAATTTAGGGGGTAAAATAAAATCTTTTCTTTTATGAACAGGAATTTTATTAGGTATAATATAAAGGATATCTATTAAAAATTTCTCAATAGCTAAGTTAATAACTAAAAGATGACCAATATGTATAGGATTAAATGTACCACTAAATAAACAAACTCTCATAAAAATTAAATAAATCAATAATTATTTTTCAAATAGAGCTAAAAACTCTTGATTTCCTTTAGTTCCTAAAATAGGAGATTTAATAATTCTTTTAAAAACAAACCCCATTTTTCTTATATTTTTTAAAACTCTTAACACTACTTTAAATATAATTTTTTTATCCTTAAGGATACCTTTTTTTATGTACTTTCTCTCATCTTTATTAAGCTCAAAATTAGGTTTAATTAATGAAATTATCTTAACATTATCTAAATTACATTTATTAAGTGATTCAAATATTTTTAAGACACTAATAAAAGATACATCTATTGTAATTATATCTATCTTTCCATAGGATAGCAATTTATCATATATAGTATGTATTTCTTTGGCATTAAATTTCTCTATATTTATTACTTTGGGATTATTCTTTAGTTTAGGATGTAACTGATTATATCCATTATCTAAGGCTATAACTAGTTTAGCATTATGATGCAACAGGCAATCAGTAAATCCTCCTGTAGAAGCTCCTATATCTAAACAAACTTTATCTTTTACATCTATATTAAATTCTTTAATAGCTGCTTCTAATTTATACCCTCCTCTAGATACATACTTTTCATTAGTTAATTCTACATTAACTATATCATTTTCCTTAACTTTATAACTTGGCTTGTTTATTACTATATTATTTACAAAAACTTTAGAATTTAAGATTAATTTTTGAGCTAATACTCTACTATCTACATACTTATTAATAACTAAATATTCATCTAATCTTAGTTTTATTGATTTATTTTTATTTACAGTTTGATTTTCTTTATTTTTCACTTTAACAAATAAAATTCGATTTTAGGATACTAATTTAACTAAAGCAACAGGTGCAGCATCTCCTCTTCTAAAACCTAGTCTATATATTTTGAAATAGCCCCCAACACTACCACTTTCTCCTTTTTTAGCAGAATTTAAAACTGCCCCTAAATCTATTAAGGCTTTAACCATTTTTCTATCCCTTAATACTGAATATATTTTTCTAGAGAAATTAACTAATTGGGTTCTAAGTTTAGGTTTCTCTTCTTCAGGAGCATTATTAAGTAATTCTTTAATTTTAGCAGCTTTTTTAGCAAAAGTGATATATTTAGAAGAATAATTAACTAAGGCTTTGGCTCGTGATATAGTAGTTACTATTTCTAGTTTTGGACTATTTATTATATTCTTAAATAAAGTTTTTAACATAGAAATTCTATGCTCACTATATCTTCTTAATTTCTTATATTTTCTTCTATGTCTCATAATTTACTCCCTAGTTTATTTTTTATTTTATTTTTCTGGGGATTTATATTCCGCTCCCAGAACAAGCGGAAATAAAATATATTTTTACTAAATCCTATTTAATTAATCTAATTAGTTTAAGTTGTAATTTATTTCACTAAATAAATTAGATTTAAGTAAGAATTTCTCCATATTAATATTTATTTCTTTTAAAAGTTTTTCAAAGTTGTTCTTAATAGAATAGTCTAAAATAGTTTCATCACTAATTAAGATAAATCCCCCCATAATTTCTGGATCTATTTTTATTTGATTTACTAATATTTTTTTATTTATTATTTTTTCTATACTTTTTAGAAGTTCATTTAGAATAAGATTATCTATTTTTTTAGCTAAAATTAGGGTTCCTTCAAATATTCCATATTTGTTTTCATAGTTTTTTTTATAATAGTAAATAATAAGTTTTAATAGTTTTTCTCGTTTTTTGGAAGCTATTAGTTTTAAAAACTCCTTAGTAAGATAATTAAAGGGTAGTGACTCTATAAGCGTATTATATTTATCAAAAGCAGTTAAAGTTTTTGAATGCCAAATCTCAGCAATTAATTTATCTTTATTTATTAAGTTATAAAAGTTTTCTAATTCTTTTAAGATAATTTCTTCTAAGTTATACTTAGAAGCTATTTCAAATAATGAATCTGCGTATCTATTAGCTATAGATAACATAAATTTCCTCCATTTCTTAATTTAAATTCTTGAATTAAAGACTAACTTTGATTAATAGCTAAACTTTCGGCTCTTGATTTGATAGCTTTAAGCATTAAAGCTAAATTCTTCTTTACTTTAAATTTTATAGTTGGCATTATTAAACTTTTTAAAGTAGGGATATTTAAATCAAAGCTTAAGAATATTACTAATTTTGATTTATTATCATTTAGTTTAATTATTTCCCAATATCCTTCGAATTTATCTAAATCTCCTTTGATTAATTTATAGGTTAATTTATATTCTTGGGGGTAATATATATCTTCTTCTTGCCATTTAAAAAGGAGTCCATCTATTTCAGCTTCCCATTCACTAATTCTTTTATTACCTTCATCTTGTAAAATAGTTATTTTTTTTACATCTTCCATAAATTCAGGGAATTTTTCCAAATCAAGCATAACTTTAAATACTATATCTTGATTAGCATTTATTTCTATTTCTTCCTTTAAATTCATAATTTTGCCCCCTTTTTTATAAAATTAAACAAAATAATAATACAATCCTTTTACTTACTATTTTATTAAAAAATTAAATGATACAAAGGTTAATTATAAGAAGTTATAGAATAATTAAATAAAGGGTGATTGTATGTTAAATGGTTATAAGTATTTTATAAAGACATACGGTTGTCAAGCTAATGAATATGATAGTGAATTAATAGCAGGGATATTGGAAAAATTTGGAGCTAGTCCAGTAGATAATGAAATTGATGCAGATATAGTTATATTTAATACTTGTGCGGTAAGAAAGAATGCTGAAGATAAGTTCTATGGTAGATTAGGTGCTCTAAAGAAAATTAAAAATGAGAAAAAAGATATGATAGTAATAGTAACAGGATGTTTAGCACAAAAGGACTACCTTAAAATTTCTAATATAGATCACGTAGATATAGTTTTAGGTACTCATAGAATATCGCAGTTACCCACAATTTTACAAGAACTAAAATACAATAAAAATAAAAAAATAGTGGATGTAGATTTTACAGGAAGAACAGAACCGGATATTCCTCCAAGACGGCTATCTAAATTCTCTGCTTATGTTCCCATAATGTTTGGCTGTGATTATTATTGTACTTTTTGTATAGTACCATTTACACGAGGTAAAATGCAATCTAGACCCAAAGAACAAATAATTAAAGAAATTCAGGATTTAGCTCAAAAGGGGTATAAAGAAATAATACTATTGGGGCAAACAGTTAATGCTTATGGAATAGATCTTAAAAATTCTTATGATTTCGCAGATTTACTTTATGATGTATCATTAATAGATGGAATAAAATGGATAAGATTTACTTCTCCTTATCCTACTAATTTCAATGATAAACAAATAAAAACTATATGTACAATTAATAAAATAGCTAAACATGTACATCTGCCTTTACAAAGTGGAAACAATGAAATATTAAGAAGAATGGCAAGAAAATATACTGTAGAAAAATTTTTAGAAGTAGTTTATAAATTTAGGGAATTATGTCCAAATATTGCACTATCTACCGATATTATAGTAGGTTTTCCTTATGAAACTGATGAACAATTTCAAGATACTTTAAATATAGTAAAACAAGTAAGATTTGATCAAGCTTTTATGTTTGCTTATAGTGAAAGGGAAGGAACCAAAGCTGCTACTTATCCACAATTACCTCTAAAAGAAAGATTAAAAAGATTATATGAATTAATATCTGTACAAAATGAAATAACTATTGAAAAGAATAGAGAATATGTAGGAAAAGAAGTAGAAATTTTGGTAGAAGGAGAAACTGATAAGAATCCTAATAAACTTGAAGGTAGAACAGAAACCAATAAAATAGTAGTATTTGATAAAACTGAAAAAGATTTAGTAGGTAAATTTGTAAAGGTGAGAATAACAAAGAGTTATTTATGGGGGTTAGAAGGAATTTTATTAAATTCTGATTAAAGGAGAAAAAATGATAGAAAGACCAAGAGGTACTAATGATTTTATCCCACCTGAAAGCATATTAAGAGAAAAAATAATAAAACTAATTTCGGAATATTTAAAAATTTTTGGATACAATTTAATAGAGACTCCCATATTTGAGAAAGCGGAGCTTTTTAAGAGAAGTGTAGGGGATACAAGTGATATTGTTTTAAAAGAAATGTATGAGTTTAAGGATAAAAAGGGAAGAGACTTAGTTTTAAGGCCAGAACTAACTGCTTCAGTTGTTAGAGCTGTTATTCAAAATAGATTATATAATAATAATCATTTAAAGTTTTATTACATAGGACCGATATTTAGATACGAAAGGCCACAATTAGGTAGATTTAGGCAGGCTACGCAATTTGGAATAGAATACTTAGGTAATCCTTCCTTTTTAGCTGATTTTGAAATAATATTTTTAACCCAAAATTTATATAGCTATATTTTTAATAATTTTAATATAAAAAATATAGAATTTAAGATACACATTAATTCAATAGGTTGTAATAATTGTAGACCAAATTACAAACAAAAATTATATGAATATTTTGTTAATTATGAAAAAGATCTATGTCAAGATTGTCAAAAAAGATTAAATTCAAATGTATTAAGGATTTTAGATTGTAAAAATTCGGTTTGTAAGAATATTTCATTGAATGCTCCAAAATCAGTTGATTATTTATGTTTAGAATGTAAAAATCATTTTGAAAATTTATTAAATTTATTAAAAATGAACAATATAAATTTTGTAATAGATAATTACTTAGTAAGAGGTTTAGATTATTATAATAGGACAGTTTTTGAGGTAAAAACGATATTAGATAATAATACAATAGATTTAGCAGGAGGTGGAAGATACGATTACTTAGCTAATTTTATTGATAATAATTATAATATAGCGGGTTGTGGATTTGCAGGTGGTTTAGAAAGATTAACTCTTATTATCAATAATTATAATCCTCAAAAATCATTTAATATGATAAGAATTTTATTTAGTTTAATATCTGAGCAAAAGGGCTTAGATATTTTTAAGTATTTATTAAGCACAATTGAAAATATAAATACTAATGTAAATTTATTAAAAGATAATTATTCATTTTATTTTAGTATAGATAATAGCTTAAAATCTGCTTTGAAATTAGCTAATAATATGGATTTAGATTATATTATATTTATAGGGGAGCAAGAAATAGAAAAAAATATATTCCAAATTAAAAATCTAAAAACAGGTAAGCAAAAAGAATTCTCTTTAAATGAAATAAATTTATTAGTAAAAAATATTAATGATTTCTTAGATAAATTAAATAGATAAAAGGTTTTTTATTTAAAAGATATAAATATAAATATGAAGATGCCTAAAAAGAGTGATCAAAATGATAAAATTAATATTAATAAAAGTAAAAAGACTTTAAATAATTCTGAGTTTTCGAAAAAATCAAAAAAAGATCCATTAGTAAATTTATTAAAGAATATAACTGAAGAAGATATTTTTAAAGAAGATTCTACTTTTTCTAATATAACAACAAATAAAGAGGAGATATACAAAAAACTCAAGCTAGGATCTTTTAATAATTATAATTGGTTAATAGATAATTATCAAAGGTTTAAAAATATACCATTGGATTTAGAAAGGGAAATAATAAAAGATGCAAAAGAAGGAAATTATCAAGCTAAAATTTTACTAATCTCTATTATTTTTCCTTTTATAATAAAGATATATAAAAGTTTAATAGGTAAGAATTTAGAATATTCAGAATATATTTCTGAGGGTATAGCAGCGGCATTAGAAGCAATTGAAAGATTTGATCTCAATTATAATGTTAGATTCTCTACATATGCTACTTACTGGATTTATCATTCTCTATTTAAAACCAATTATAATCAAGATAATCTTTTAAAAGTTCCATTGTCTATATATACAGAATATCAAAAAATAATAAAGACTAAAATGTTTTTAGAAAATAAATATAATACAAAAGTATCATTAGAAGAAGTAATAGAATACTTATTTAAAGATACTATTACTAAGGAATTACTACAAGAGGAAAATGTTACTCCTAATGACCAAATTTTTAAAAAAAGATATAAATTAAAAATAAAAGAATTAGTTAATAAATATTCTAAGATATTAAAATTAAGTAATTATAAAATAGAAATATCTTTACAGGATTTTAAATATGATGAAGGTAATAGAACATTTGAAGATTATATTGAAAATAAAATAGAGGAATCTCCAGAGAATTTATTTAATAAATCATATCTAAAATCTAAAATCTTAGAGTACATTAATACTTACTTGGATGATGAAGAAAAACTATTAGTTGTTTCATCATTTGGTATTCTTGATAAAAGACCACTTAATCTAAATGAATTAACTGATTTATATTTTACTGTTTATGGTAAAAGATTATCAAAAGAAAGAATTAGACAAATTCTAAATAAAGCTTTAATTAAATTAAAAAAATACATACCTAAAGATATTATTGAATTGTATAGTTAAATATAATATAATTATATAATTATAATAAATAAAAAGAGGTGAGGTTAATGTTTAGACCAATCTTAAAGGATTTAAAAGCTATATGGGTATTAGATAGTAGATCAAATCCTACTGTAGAAGTTTTTGCATATGTTCAAAGGAAAGGGGATATATTTGTAGATAGTTTTATAGTACCATCAGGAGCATCTACAGGTGAATTTGAAGCTTTAGAGCTTAGAGATAACGAAAAAGATTTTCATGGTAAAGGGGTTAATAAAGCTATTAAAAATGTTTCCTATATTTTGGATCATCTTTATAATACTCATGTAGATGATATATTTGAAGTAGATAGGAAGTTAATAGAATTAGATGGTACTAAGAATAAATCAAATTTGGGAGCAAACGCTATTTTAGGGGTATCGGTAGCTATAGCAAAAGCTGTTGCTAAATCTTATGATATGCCATTTTTTAAATACTTATCTTTTTGGACTAAGAATTATGAATATTACTTACCTATTCCTATGATGAATATAATAAATGGTGGGGTTCATGCAGATAATGATTTAGATTTTCAAGAGTTTATGATAGTTCCATTAGGATTTGAGGATTTTTCTAATGCTATAAAAGCAAGTAGTGAAGTATATAATAGTTTGAAAAAAATATTAAAGGAAAATAATTTAAGTGTTAGTGTAGGAGATGAAGGTGGGTTTGCTCCTAGAATAGATTCTCCGTTTAAAGCTTGTGAATTTATAATAGCTGCTATAGAAAAAAGTGGTTATAAAGTGGGTAAAGATTTTTATATTTCTATAGATGTAGCAGCAAGTTCATTTTTTAAAGATAATAAATACATTTATTTGAAAAACCCTATAACTTATAAAGAATTAATCAATGTTTATGAAAAATTAATTTCAAGTTATCCGATATTTTCAATAGAGGATCCTTTTGATGAAAATGATTGGGAAGCTTGGAAAGAATTTACTAATAAGTATAAAAATAAAATACTAATAGTAGGGGATGATATTTTTGTAACTAATATAGAGAGGATAGAAAAAGGGATAAATAATAATGTAGCTAATGCTGTTTTAATTAAATTGAATCAAATAGGTACTTTAAGTGAAACTATAAAAGCTATTTATTTGTCAAATAAAAATGGATATAAAACTATAATATCACATAGATCAGGAGAAACTGAAGATAATACAATATCTCATTTAGCAACAAATAATTCGTATTTTATAAAAACGGGAGCACCAGCAAGAAGTGAAAGAAATTCTAAATACAATGAACTCCTTAGAATCTATAATTTCTACAATTTAAATTATTATGCTACGCTTTATAAATCAAATTATTTGGTAACTAGTTAAAACAATTAAAATAAAGTTTAATTTAACATGGAGCAATTTATAAATTCTATAGAAAATCTTAAAAATAGTTTATATGATCTTGTTCATTTAGATAACATAGAAATATCAAATATAAACCAAATAAATTTTAATATTGAAAAATTAATATCGGATTATAATGAACTTTTAAATCCTATTGTAAATTATTTAAATCTTTATTATAAAGGTATTTTTGTATATAAAAATAACATAGATGAGCTTTACTTTGAAAACATTAATCTGTTTTATACTATAATTAACAATATATTAACAATAATTAATAACATTTATGACATATTAAATTTAAGCTATTCAAAAGTCGGATACAATTATAAACATAGCTTATTAAAAATCCAAAAACAAAAGTTAGTGGAAGTTATTAATGAATTAGATTTAATTATTTCAGGGATAAGTATATTATTATTAAATTTTAATGAGTTATTGAATATAAATGAGCAGGTATATAAGACAAATCAGGAATAATAATATAAAAATTTTATTTATTTTATTTAATTTATTTTTGTTTTTATATTTGTTTTTAGATGTAGTAAAATCTGATGATATTAAATTTAGGGAGGGTATTATAAGGTATATTTCAAAACCTACTATAGTATCAAAGCCTTTTATATTCTTATCAACAAATGAAAGATTTTATATAACAAATGAACTATATCAAAACTTAATTGAGAATGTAAATAATAATGGTTATTATTATTTTAAAATAGTAGATAATATTGTTTATGAAGTTAACATTAAGCCTTTTAAGGATTATGTTTATCAATTTCCTGAAATATTTAGAACTAAATTGTTTGAGTTTAAAGATTATAATATTTTTTATATATTATTTTATTACAATTTAAGTGAATTTGTACAAGTAGAAGCAAAAACAGATGATAATAAAAATCTTTTTATTTATTTTACTTCTCCTAATTCCCTTTCAATAAAACTTCCTAAAAATATCTTGCTAAAAAATATTAAATTAATTTTAAGATATAATAATCCCTATTTTAAAGATTTAACATATAAAAGAGAGTACATTATTAAATTAGAGGCTAATTAAATGTGGGAGGTGAATAAAAAATGATGAAGGAAGGAGATATTATTCCTAAAATGGAGCTAATAGATCATAATGGAGAAAAAATTACGATAGGGGATGGTAAAAAATATACAGTTTTGTATTTTTATCCTAAGGATGATACTCCGGGTTGTACTAAACAGGGAATAAATTTTACTAACCTTAAGGAAGAATTTGAAAAATTAAATGTACAAATAGTTGGAGTTAGTAGAGATTCTTTAGATTCTCATCAAAAGTTTGCTAAGAAATATAATTTAAATATCCATTTAGTTTCTGATAAAGAAAAGAAATTAGCTACTATTTTTCAAGTAGAAGGTAAACTAATGTTTTCCAGAGATACAATAATTCTAGATCCTCTTGGAAAAATTATTAAAATATATAGAAAAGTTAATGCTCAAACTAATCCCTATGAGGTTTTGGATTTTATTAAGAATTTTATCTTAAATCAAGAAATTCAAAAAGCTTAAAATGATTTTAAACTTAAAAAAAAATTAAATTAAATGTTAAATAGCAAAAAAGAAATAAAAGGATTTACATTAGTAGAGTTAATAGTATCTTCAGTTTTAGCATTAATTGTTATACTTTTAATTACATTAGCTACAATTCAAATAAATAAATTCCTTAAAGTAATTTCTATAAAATATACTATTTCCAATGATTGTAAATTAGCATTAGTAAGAATAGTTAATGAAATATCTAAGAATTCCAATCCAAATCAAGAGATATCTACTATTTTAAATCTAAGTAACAATAATATTCAATTTTTAACTACTCATATTTCGGAAAATCCTTTGGTTTTTGATATTTACATGGTAGATATAACAGTATCAAAAAATTTACAAAATAAAAGTGTTTTATTTAAACTTAATAGAAAAACTTTTTGGGATAGTAATAGAAATAATGTTTATGAATATTTTGAGCAAATAGAAAATAAGGAAATAATTTTACCGGCTATAAAAGAGGTCAATGATGCTAATTTATCGTTTTCCAAAGTAGGAAATATGATAAGAGTTAATTTAAATACAAACTTTACCTTTAGAAATAAAAATTACATCTTAAATTATTACGTTGATATACCAATTAATTAATAAATTTTTAAATATATCTTTAAAATATCTCTTTAGGATAAAGGATTAATATTGAAAAAATTATAAAATAATAGTAGGATGGGGTTAATAAAGAAAAATAAAAACATAAATGAAGAGGTAAAAAATACATATAATCAAACAAATCAAATAGAAAATTCAAAAAATTTAGAAGATACTGACATAAAAGAATCAAAAATAATAGGTTCAAAGGTAATAAAATCTGATAGTTTAAAATATCGTGATTTAGAATTAAATGTTACTAAATTAGAAACCCCTGTTTTCAGTAAAGTAATAAAAAAGGGTAGCATAAATGAACCAGTTTCTATTGTCCAAAAGGAAGGAGGGTTAAATGAGGATATTCAAATAGTAAGTACAAGTGCTTTAAACTTAGAATTAGAGGAAGAAAAAAATAAATACCAAGAGCTTAATAAGCAATTGCAGCAAAAACAATTAGAATTAGAAGAAAAAATAAAAGAAATAGAAAATACAAAATCAGAGATAATAAATCAAGCTAATATTAAAGCTCAAGAGATAATTAATAAAGCTATTCAAGAGGCTCAAAATAAAGCTCAACAAATATTAGAACAAGCTTATAATCAAGGGTATTCTCAAGGATATAATGAAGTTAAAAACAAATTGGAACAAGAATATCAACAAAAAATCAATGAGTTACAAGAGCAGATAAAAAACATATTAAACTTAAGAGAATCATTAGTAAAAGAAATGGAAAAAGATATTGTAGAATTAGCTATAAAAGTAGCAGAAAAAGTTATCAATAAAAAAATAGAAGAAGAACCCGAATTGGTATCTAATTACCTAATAGAATTACTTCCTAAAATAGAGCAAGCTAAAAATATAACTATTTGGATTAATCCTAATGAAATAGAATATGTAAAACTTTCTAAAGAGAAATTCAAAAATTTAGTAGAGAATGTAGAAAATATAAATATAGCTCCAGATAGTAGGATAGAAAAAGGAGGATGTATCATAGAAACTAATTTTGGTAAAATAGATGCTAGAATCTCCACTAAATTAGAAGTACTAAAAGAAATTATTTTTAAAAATATCTAAAGGTAATAATAAATATTTCAAAAGAAAACTAAGATTTAGAGCTTTATTAAATTAATAAAAAATCAAAATTTTACGATATTAAAATTGATGTTAATTGTTAATTTTATATTTCATATTTTGGATTTAATAAATTATCAGCAGTGTTTAAAGTAATTACAAGCAGATTTGTAGGAAATTGAGTATCTGTAAGAGAATAAGGAAATGATTTTAATGAGACTGATAAAACTTTAAATATTATTCCTTTTGTTAAGTTTTATATTATATTGTTTTTGTGCTTTAAGGTAATTAGAAATTGTTTTGAAAATATAAAAGGAAAATATAAAATAATTTAGAATTATTATAATATAGGTTTTGCTAATTAGGAGGAGGAATTTGAAGTATGTTATTAAAAGAGAAACCAAGATACAAAAAACCTAATTACTCTCCTAAAATAAATCCCTATAAAACGAAATTATTAGAAACTGCTAAAGATATTATAAATAATTCTTCGATAATTATCTTTACTAGGTATCAAAAAGAAAATATTTCATTAAAAGCGACGGATTTAGTTAAGTATAATTTAGATATAGAAGAAATAGGTGGAGATATAAAAGTAATTAGAAATAGTATATTAAAAATAGCATTGGAGGAAAGCAATTTAAAAGATCTTGCTCCAAAAATGAGAGGAGCTTTGATCATAAATTACACTAAAAAAGATCCTATTAGTTTAGCTAAAAAACTTAACGAAATAATTTCATACTTTAAAAAGGAAAAAAATATAAAAGAAGATATTCCAGAAATTGTTTTTGGTATTCTTAATGGGAAACTAATTTCAGCTGAAGAAGTTAAGAAATTAGCTAATTTGCCACCTAAAGAAGTATTATTAGCTCAGTTATTAGGAACTATGAAAGCACCTATAACTAATTTCGCTGTAGTTTTGAAGAATGTTTTAAATAAGTTAGTATGGGCTTTAAATGCTGTTAAAGAAAAAAAAGAAGGTAAGTAATATAAAAGCGTTAAATTATAATAATATAGAATTATAAATGTTATAAGTAATTAAGTAAAAAGGAGGTAAAAAAATGAGTACAGTTACTAAAGATCAAATAATAGAAGCTATTTCCAATATGACAGTATTAGAGTTGGTGGATTTAATAAAGGCAATAGAGGATAAATTTGGGGTACAAGCAAGTGCACCTGTAGCTTTTGCACCTGCTATGATGCCAGGAGCAGCTGGTGCAGCTGCTGCTGAAGAAAAAGAAGAAAAAACTAGTTTTGATGTTATTGTTAAAGAAGTACCTGCTGATAAAAAATTAAATGTTCTTAAAGTTGTAAGGGAATTAACCAATATGCAACTTAAAGAAGCAAAAGACTTTGTAGAAAGTGTTCCTAAAGCTTTAAAAGAAGGAGTAACTAAAGAAGAAGCTGAACAAATTAAGAAGAAATTAGAAGAAGCTGGTGCTAAAGTAGAAATTAAATAACTTAAGTAAATTAACTAATTTAACTAACTAAAATAACTATTGTTTTGTGGTAGGGGGGCTTTCATTTTCTTTTTTTTTTAGTGCGGCTTGTTTTCAATATTTATCCTTTTTATTTTTTTGAATAAATAATTAAAATGTTAAAGGGTAAAACTTTAATTAATTTTTTAGAATATTTAAGGGATTCTTTTAATACAGGATTGCCTGTAAGTAACATAGTAAATAATCTAAAAAGTTCCTTTATTTTTAAGAATATTGGGTTAAAAATAGAAAATGATGTAATTAATAATAAAATACCTTTAAGTATTTCATTAAGAAAAAATAATATTGTTCCTGTTTATGTATCTTATATATTAGAGGCAGGAGAAAAAAGTGGAACTATTGTTGAATTAATATCAGCTTTAATAAATATTCTTGAAAACTTTGAAAAAATTAAGCAAGAAACTAAAATATATAAAATCTACATTGTATTTGTTTTATTCTTAATAATTTTAGGGATTTTACTTTTTAAATTCATTTTCAATAATGTTTTTTTAATTGTTTTACAGGATATTAATACTCAAAATAATTTCACAATATTTATTAAAAATCTAAATAATTTTTTAAATTTTACCAATATTTCTATTTTATTTATTTTAATTGTTTTGCTTGCAATTTTGTTATCTTTTAGAAATATTTTTTTAGATATTTTTGAGTATTATATTTTAGGAAAGCCGTACAGGAATTTAATTTTATCTAATTTAATGATAATCATTGGGAATTTAATAAGGAGTGCTCTACCTATTCCGTTAGCACTTCACATATCTGTTTTAACTATAGAAAATTCTATTTTAAAAGAATTAATTTATAAAGCTTTTAAAAACCATACTAACAATTTTACTGAATTCAATTTAAATATAGCTAATAAAATATTTCTTGTTTTTCCTAAGGACTATCATTTGCTTTTAGTAAATAGCTTTAGTACGGGTAATATAGATGATGAATTAATAAAATTAGGTAATAAATTACATTCTGAAGCTACAAACTCTCTTAAAGCTAGATTTTTCAAAATATTAATTTTTATTATTGTATTGAGTGTTTTGTTTTTAGGTTTCTTAATAACCATTTCTTTTTTAAGTATTTACTTACCTTTATTACAAGATATTAACTAAATTAATTATTTTATATAAATATATATTCATTAACTTAATTCAAGCTTTAGCTAATGATACTACAATTATATTATTTATTAATTTAAAATTATTTTTTATTAACTTTGAGATTTCGTTAACTGTTGCCCCAGTTTTTACTATATCATCTATTAACAAAATATTTAGCTTATCCTTATTTAATTTTAAACAAAGTTTATTTAAAATTTTATTTACTTTGTTTAAATTTTTTATTTTGTATTTATTTTTAACATTTCTTATTCTCTCTGTTTTATTTTCTATGAAATGTTGTTTTTGATAATTATCTGAAATCGATATTATATTAAAAAGAGGCTTTTTATATATTCTTGATAGATTTAGTGATAAATAAAAAGTATATTGAAAAAAATCATGATTGGGTACGTTTACTATTAAATCAAATTCTAAGGAGTATTTATTTACTAAGTTTCTAACTAAAGAACTTAAAAATAAGGATAAATAAATCCTGTTATTAAATTTATATTCTCTTATTAAGGGAAGTAGATTAGAATAATTACTAACAGAATATACCTCTTTAAAATATAATTTATTTAAATGATAAAAATTTGTTTGATCTACTTTAAAGTAAGAGATATAATTAGTAGTAATATTAAATTTACAGGATTCACAAATACTATAAAAGCAAAATTTATTACAAATTATACATCTATCATTCCCAAATATAATATTAGTTATTAATGAGCAATTATTTACTAAGGAATAAATAAATGAATTCATTTAACTATTTAAATTAAATTAAATAGTTAATTAAGAAGAAAGTAATAAAGGATTTCAACTAAATTATTGAGGGATTTATCTAAATTACCTACCAATGGATTAAACTCTACGATATCCATTCCTACTAATTTATAATTTTTCTTTATAAAGTCAATAATATGAATTACATCAAAAGGTTTTAGATTAACTCCATAAGCGGAATTAACACTATCAATAAAAGTACTATCTATGCTATCTACATCTAAACTTATATAAGTAGGATAGTTCTTATTTATATTTTTATTAATAAAATCAATGGCTAAATCTCTATTATTAAGTAAATCAAATGCTCTTAGAAATTTAACATTATATTTTTTGGCGTTTTTAAATAAATAATATGGATTAGCACTTTCTTTAATCCCTAAGATAACTACATTTAGATTAAAATTATTTTGAAGTGAATACTTAATAGTATCAATTAAATAAGTACCTCCACTTAAACCCTCTTCTATTTCCCTTAAATCAAAATGACTATCAAATACTATCAAATTTAAATTATTATATTTACTTAAAAAGCTCTCCAATATTGGATTGGTTATGCTATGATCTCCACCTAAAAAAATATTGGTTCTATATACTTTTAGTAATTTATTGGTAATGCGTTTTATATTATAAAAAGTTAGTTCTTTATTAGATAATATGATTTTAAGGAATCCTAAAAAATCTATTGTCTTATCAAAATTTTGGGTATATAATGATAAGGTTAATAGCTTATCTATAAGATATTTAGGAGCAAATCTAGCTCCTGGTTTTCCAGCGGTACTACTATCCCACCCTATACCTAATATTGCTATATCCTTTATTCTGTTTTCTAATTCTAAGGTTTGGATATATGTATCTGGCTTTTGGATTATATTTATAAGATCTTTCAATTTAGAATTTTTAGGGTCCCTTAAAAATTTTAGTTCATTTTCTATATACATTTTTAAAAAATATTTCATTTTTTATTTATAATTTCAAATATTTTACGCACGTTATTATTAGTAGTTCTTCCAGAGATAAGATATACTGCTTCCATCAAAGCTTTAAAAGTAATACGGTTATTATTATTTTTATTATTTATATTTTCATTATTATGTTTGTTATTTACTCCATTATTTGAGATAATATAACTATCATCTGAAAGATTGTTATCTAAATCAGAAGGCTTGCTACCTTGTTGTGAATCATTATCACTTATTGTCTCTTTTTTACCATTTATATCTATAATAATATAATTATAATCAGCATAATCAACCTTAAAATTACCTTCTATTACATAATTTTTAACGCTAATTGTTTTATCATACATTATATATTTTAGTATATTAATTTTATCTTCAATAGATTTTCCTTCAACACCTACACTAAATTCTCCAGGTGCTTCATCATTAAATTTTTCAATTTCATTATTATTAACCTTATTATAAGTATCTATTGGAAGTATTTCCGAATTTTCTTTATTATTTTCTTTATTATTTTCTATATTATTATTATTATTTTTATTGTTTTGTCCGATGGTATTATTATTTCTAGTTATTTCATTATTATTCCTATTAGTTATTTTATTGAAGAAATTATTGAATAAATTAGATATTCCGTCAATCATAAATTTATACTCCTTTAAGATTTTTTTTTCTATTATTATATTAATTTTTTTTATTAATTTTTCCTTCTTTCTTTTAGTTATAATTGATTAATTTTATTGACTAAGTTTTGATACTCTATAACTAAAGGATGATTTAAGGTTTGTTTATACATTTTTAATAATTCATTTTCTGCCCATATTTTTTTATCTTTAGTGGTGTTAAATTTATCCCAAACGGATGGCCCTAATTGTTCATAAGCTATTAATAAACTCTCTAAATTATGTATTTTATCTGCAATAGACACTATTTTAGCTTCAAAAGAAGCATTTCTTACTTTTTGTATATATCTTTTTTTTCTTTCAACCCAATCTTTTATATTATCATCATGGCTAATTGATTCAACTATTTCTAATACTTTAGGACCTAATTCCTTTTCTAAATTTTCTTTAGTAAAATCAGTATCTTCTAGGATATCATGTACCAAAGCAGCAGCGATTACCACATCATCAAATCCATATTTAGCTAATTTTAAAGCAACCATAACAGGATGCACTATATAAGGTAAGTTATCTACTTTCCTTTTTTGATCTTTATGATATAATACTGCTATCCTCAATGCTTTTTCTACCAAGTTCATCTTTATCCTCTAATTCTTTAATTAATTTACTATATTTAAATTATGTTTTTAAACTATATTAAGGTTTGCCAGTTTATAAAAAATCTAGATAACTTATAATCCTTTGTAGAAAATAAAGTATTTATTAATTCTTCAATAAATTCTTTTTCTATTATTTTATCAAATGTTTTTAATTTTTCTATATTTTCATTAATTTTAGATAATTTAGCTTCAATAGTTGCTAAATTTTTATAATAATATTCATTTTTTATTTCTTTAATTAAATTAAGTACTTCTAAGATTGATTCAAAGAATATTACTTCAGATTCGTCTAATTCTAAATCAAAAATATTTGTTATATAGTCTTGGCATTCATCTATCTTTTTTAAATTAATTAAAACAGAAATATTAACCAGATGGATTTTATAGGTATTTTTATTTATTTTTTTCATAATTTATTATATTTTAAGATTTTTATCTTTTTATTTTATTTTTAAAAAATTGGTATATTTTTTGGTTTTTTAAGAGGGAGTCTATAGCAATTTTATCATGTCCTGGGTAATACCCATTCCCTATTATTAATTCTACATTTTTAGCTATACCTTCTGCTTGTAATGCTGCTTGAGTAAATGAAGTAGCCATTGAAAAGAAAATAACTTTCCCTTGATCTTTAGCTAAAAGAATTGAAGTAGCTTCAGTATTACCTACATTTGTACAATTTATAACCAAATCAGCTAATTCATTATTATGTTTTAAATATTCTTTTAATGTATTTATAGGATTGGTAGCATCGCATTTTATGACCTTATCTGCTATACCTAATTCTGATAATTTTTCTACTTCTTCTTGTTCTTTAGTTAATATAAATACTTTTCCTGTAGGTTTAACTCTTAAGTAAGCTTGATAAGCTGATAAAACTCCAGACTTTCCTCCCCCTAAGATTATAACTATATTACCTACTTTAGAATATTTAGCTGCATAAGCAGGAGCACCTGCTACATCTAATACCATCATCAATACTTCTTCCTCTATATTTATCCCATCTATTACAGAGAATGGGCTATTATAAAACAATATCGCATACCCTTTTACATATACACTATTAGTATCTAAATTAATATCAATTATATCTTCTAAGTATAATGGAGTATAAGTTAAAGATGTTAGTGAAATTACTTTGCTTCCTACTTTTAAGTCTTTATTTTTATAGTTTTTTCCAATTTCTTTTATTCTACCTAGAAAAACACCTCCTGAATTAGTAATTGGGTTATGCATTTTTCCTCTTTCTCTTACTATTTTCAATATTTCTTTTTTTATTAAATCTTTATCATTATTTAAACTACTTTTAAGTTGATAAAAGGATGCTGAATCTATATTTAAAGAATCTACTTCAAATAATATTTCACTATCTTTTATTGGTAATGAATTATCAACCTTATAAGCAGCTTGAGGTAAAATGTTTTTGGGTTCTATACTTCTATGAATTCCTAAATATTCTAATTCTTTATCCATAATTTTCATTCCTTTCTAACTCATTTTAATTTTATCAATTAAAAATAATGTTAAGTATTTTTTTAAATTCTTGTTGATATTTTTGTTCTAATTCTTTTATTTTATCTTCTTTAAGATTTAAAAAATTTGGAACATGAAATAAATCCTTGTTTTTTATATTTAAATCTTCATAATGAAGGAAATTATACAACTTATCTTCATATATAACAAAAAACGAAAAATAATATTTATTTTCTTTATAATACTTCATAATTAAATTATCAATTATTGTTTTATATTTATCGATTTCATTTAAATTTGAAGTATAACACAATATATCTTCATCTAGTATTTTATATTCATTTTCATTATAAATTTCGTTTATTTTAAATGAAATGCTAGAATATTTAGAATATCTAAATAAATCAGAATTAAATAAATTTTCATGTTTTTTATCAATTACGTAATTGGCTTTGATAAAATTAATAGGATCATTCAAAATATTCTTTACAAAAAATACTAATATAGGATTAGGTATATAAATATTTCTTAAGGGAAATGATATTAGTAATCCTGAAAAGTACTTATATTTATTCCCGAAAACATATTTTTTACTATAACTATGCTTATACTTTATAATATAATCAATTATAACCTCTAGGCTAACATCTGTTATTAGTATTTCTTTATTTATGTTAAGTTTAATTATATCCTCTATGTTGTAATTATTTTTAATTTTATTTATCTGTACTATATCATCATAAAAAGCACTAAGATATGTTGGTACTTGAACTTCTTTTAAAAAAAAATTACTAATATATTTTTGAAAAATGTGTTTATATATTTGTTCTATAATATAATCTAATTTAGCTAAAGAATCTTTAAATACCAAATTATTTTCATCTTTAATTTTATTTTTATTTATAGAAGGTAAGTAATATATATCAGATTCATTTAAATCATACTCTTTTAATGTTTTGATCAATACATCATTAATTAATTCTTTTTTAAAACTGATATTAAATTTCCGTTGATAATATCCATAAATAAAAATTAGTAAAAGGATAGCTATAGCTATATTAAGAGGAAACATAAAACATAAGAAAATTCCAACAAAAGCAAATACTATAAATGCAACTGTTATATATTCTATTTTGTATTTTTTTAAAATTTTTGGCAGTTTTTGTTTATTATCCATTTATTAGTTATTTTTTAGTTTTTTGCTTAGATTTAGAGTGTTGCTTTAATATACTATCTTTGTATTTATCCCCGAATTTAGATAGGAATTTTTCAATTCTACCTTTAGCTTCTACTGTAGTAGTAGTTTGGCCTAAATAAAACGGATGACAATTAGAACAAATTTCTACTTTCAATTCTTTCTTAGTAGAAATAGTTTTAAAAGTGTTTCCACAACCACATACAACTGTGGTTTCGTAAACTGTTGGATGAATGTTTTTTTTCATATGATTTTCACTCCTTCTTTAATTAAATTATTTGATTATATTTTTATTTCTCTTTTATTACTAAACTTTTTTAAAACATTTCTAACAAATTTAGGTAAAGAAAATAATAACTGATGAGTTTCTGAATCATAAAATTTTAATTCACCAGAAACCCTTTGATTGATCATATTATCAATATTATTTAGATCAAAAGATATAGTAGATTTAGATGCCATAATAAAAGCCCAGTCACTAAAGAAAGAAGGTATAAAAGCATGATATAGTAACACGTCCTTAAAATATTTATAAAATAATTCAAAATGTTCAAAAATAATAGGATATTCTTTATCTTGTCTATATTCCCAAAATAGTATATCTTTTAAATCAGATGCTTGTAAAACCATAATTAAATTTTCACTTGATATTTTTAAGATTTTTTCAATAAAATCTGGAGTGTATATTTTAAATGCGGGAGTGCTACCTGTAGGCTCGTTTAGATCTGATATAATAACATCAAATTTTTCATTATTTTCTATAGCTTTATCAATATAATTTTTAATATCATCAAATATAATAGTGACTCTACTATCATTAAATGAATCTTGATGCCATTCTTTTAAATATTCTTTAGCTACTTTGTGTAAATCTTCATCTATATCAACCATAATTATCTTTTTAACGTTTTTGTATTTAACTACCTCCCTTAAGGTAGCTCCTTCTCCACCTCCAATTATTAGGACATTTTCAATTTTTTTAGCAGCTATCATTGCTGGATGAACTAAAGCTTCATGATAAATATACTCATCTACTTGCGCTGATTGAGGCTCACTATTTAATATCAATAATTTACCACTATTAAATGTATCTATTACATCTATTTGCTGGTATTTGCTTTTTGTTCTTATTAATACATTTTTGACAGCATGAGAATGTACTTCATAAGGACTATGATATTCATGATACCATAACCATTGTAAAGGTAAAGATTCATTAAATTTTTGATAATCATCCATTGGTAAAAACAATGTCATTATTCTTCACCTACCAATAATAACATGTTATTATATTTATGATTATTTCCATTTTTATGATTATTAGCATTATTTTGTATTTTTTTAACAAGGGTAGGTAATATTTTTAAGGTATTAACATTCCCTTCCATCATCTTTATTTTATGGGTGTAAAAATTATATTTTTTATTCTTTGATTTCTTTTCTATTCCTCTTATTATATAAGTAGCTTTAATTTTTTTAGCTTTGAATTTTTGGGCTAAAAAATAACAAGCTTTAAATGGCTTAGTATTGGATCCGCAGGTATAGATGTCTATAGCCGCGTACCCTAACTCTGGCCAAGTATGAATAGATAGATGGGATTCAGATATAACAACAACTCCACTAACTCCCACTGGAGAAAACTTATGGAAAACACTCTTTATAATAGTAGCATTAGCCTTTTTAGCAGCTTCATTCATTAAAGCTTCGACTTTTGACAAATCATTAATTGTTTCCTCTAAACACCCTGATAACTCTACTATTATATGTTTTCCTAAAGTAGGAATAATTGGAACATTTTGAATTTTTGATGTTTTAGAATATTTATTATTTGTTAACTCTTTTTCAATCACTCCTATATACCCTCCTTCTTTAATTTTTATTTTTCACTTAAATTTATATCGAATAAAAATACACCTCCTATTAAGAACTAGCAAATTACACTTTTATTTTTCTATTTTTATTTAATAAATCCTTTTTTATTCAACATTTTTTATTCAGTACTTAAAAAATTAGTTTTCAAAATCAAGATAATATGTACTAGCCCCGTAAAAAGTATTTATTACATCTAGTAGCGCATCTTTTAAAATATCCTCTTTTATTAGATTTTTATAGTTATTGTAATCGTATAAAACTTTTGCTAAATTTGTATCCTTTGACATTATATTTAGTAATAGCTTATTTAATATATTGTTTTTATAGTTTTGTAGATTAATGTTATTATTATTACTATCCTTATTTTGTTCAATTTGTTTATTTATTTCTTTTAGATAATTACTTAGTACTAAATTACTAAATAAGTAATCTGGATCAAATTTAGTAGCTATGGGAAAACCTGATATAGTATTTAATATACTACTAAAATTATTTACAAAACTATCCTTATCATTGTAGATACTGTTATTATAGATATTATTTATTATAGAATTACTAAAAAATGAAGTATCAAGATAATTTAAGATTAACTCATTTTTAAAATAATTTTCAAGTTGATTTAAAATATTATTATAATTAGGGTCTTTTTTATCTAATTTTTGAATAATTTTAATTAATAAATTAGTTCTTAACCAGAATTCTCTATTTTTAGGCATATTGGGACTTTTTGAAATAACCCAAGGAGCAACTTTTTGTCCAATTCTCTTTAATACCTCTAATAAAGATTTTATATTATTTATATTGTTTGTAAAGCTTAAATTATATAAATCTTTTAAATAAGGTTTAGAAATCATAAATGACCTTAAATCATTCATCATATTATTTAGCTTATTATTATCAATTTTATCTTTATTATTGTTAATATAATCAAAGATAATGGAGCTTTTAAGATATAAATTTAAAAAATCTAAACAATCCCCATTAGTTAAGTCCCCTTTTTTTATTAATCCTTTAAAATATGAAGCTAATATCCCCACATAAGTATTATATAAGTCATTTGCTATATTTTTATTAACTTCCTGGGTATTTAGCCCAAATTTTAAATACTGAGAAGTTATATTATTTATTATATTTTTATGATCTTGGTTTGTATAAGACAATGTAGAGTAAATATTAACAGGATTGCTTTTAGCTAAACTAAGGTAATATAAAGTAGTCATTAATTTTGAAGCTTCTATATTATCTTTAATATTATAAGGCTTTATAAATTCATTAACTATGCTTAAGCTATCACTTATTATACTTAAAAATTTTAACCAAAAATCTTTATTATTCATCATTATAGGATCATTTAAATTTATTACATTTTTTAAATTTGGAAAAATATTAAATACATCTTTTAAAAAATCCTTTATTTCATTTTGAATAAAAATATCTATTATCTGCTTATTATTTATTATATTTTGTAAAGTTTTTGCTTTAAATTGGATTTGTAATAATTTATTAGAATCAGGTAAATTATCTTTATTTGCTACCCATCCACTTTGGGATTTGAAATTATCATATATAAATTCTACTGTTTTAAACACTATAGTAGGATTAGAAGATGAATAATAATTTATTATCTTTTCTAAATTTAAAGCTAATTTATCATTATTTTGCTTCATGGTATTAATTATATTATTTAATAAATTTTTAGTTTGAAAGTCAATATAAGATTTATTAGGATTAGCTAAAATCATAGCTGCTTTAGTTGCTATTTCTACTAAATAGTTATAATTTGGAACTAATGTTTGAGAAAATAATCCATATATATTGCTTAGTATATTTTCCAAATTAACCTTAGATTTATCTATATAAAAATTGTACTCTATTAAATTCAATTCATTTTGTATACTTTTATATATCTCATTTGAAAAATTTAAAGGGTTAAATTTATCTTGGATATATAGATATGTGCTAAATAAATCATTTGACTTTATTTTTTCCATTAAGAATATCACCTCTAAATTTTTTTGGCATCCTTTAATTTAATTATAATTTTTACTTTAATAACCTTTTAAACATTCTTTAAAATATTGTTAAAAAATTATTCCATAATATATATTATAAATTCATTTATAGGAGGTAAAGATAAAAAAAAAGATAAATGAAATAATGTATGATAGTTAATTTTAAATAATTAATTAATCTAAAAAGGAGGGTTGTTTTTATGTTTATTAATAAGGAATTTTTATTTGATTTATTAAATTCTTTTGGACCATCGGGTTATGAAGAAGAAGCAGTTAATGTTTGGAGAAGCTATGTCTCTAAATTTTCAGATAAGGTTTTTACAGATTTTCACGGAAACTCATATGGTATTTTAAATGAAGATGGACAATATAGATTTTTATTATCTGGACATATTGATGAAATAGGTTTTATGGTTAGTAAAATAGAGGAAGGTGGGTTTATTAGATTTATCCCTATAGGTGGTTGGGATACAGCTATTGTACAAGGTCAAAGGGTTATCATTAAAAACAAAGAAGGTAAAAAAATAAAGGGAACAATTGGTAAAAAACCAATCCATTTATTAAGAACAGAAGAAGAAAGAAAAAAAGATTTAAAAATAGAGGATATGTGGATAGATATAGGTGCTTCTTCTAAAGAGGAAGTTGAGAAATTAATATCTATAGGGGATCCAATTATCTTAGATTATTCTGCAGTTGAAATTTTAAATAACAATATAATGTCAAAGTCAATAGATAACAGAGTTGGTGCTTTTGTTGTTGCTGAAGTTTTAAGATTACTAAAAGAGCTAAATGTCAAATCAGCTATATATAGTGTAGCTACTGTTCAAGAAGAAATAGGTTTAAGAGGAGCTTATACCAGTGCTTATAGAGTTAATCCACATTTTGGTATTGCTGTTGATGTTACATTTTTATCTGATGATCCAGGTACTAAAGATTCTTCTAAATTAATAGGAGATATAAAATTATCTAAAGGACCTGTTATTACTAGAGGACCTAATATAAATCCTAAACTCTATGAATTACATATAAGTGTTGCTATAAAGAATGAAATTCTTTACCAAATACAGCCTGCTCCTAGAGGTACAGGAACTGATGCTAATATAATTCAAATAACTCGTGAAGGACCTGCTACTTCTTTAATATCTATACCTACTAGATATTTACATACTCCAGGAGAAATATGTAATCTAAATGATTTAGATAATGCTGTAAAATTAATTGCTTATACTATCAAAGAAATAGAACAAAATAAAAAATTAATTGATTTTATTCCTTTTTAAAATATTTTAATTAAAATTAAGCCAATTTTATTTAAAGGATTTTAATTTAAAAAATGAAATATTATATTGTATGATGGAAATAGTTTTAATCTTAAAATCAATTTATTTTTCTGCTGCTTTAAATAGTTTATTAATAAGTGATTATAAGATTAATTATTATAAATATAATAACCAGGATTTAAATACTTATGTATATATTTCTGAAAATAAAGGTGCTAAGAGTTTAAAAGGGGGTGATAAGATTATGTATCCATATAAATTACCTGAATTAACCTATTCTTATGATGCTTTAGAACCATATATAGATAAGGAGACGATGGAAATTCATTATACTAAACACCATGGAGGTTACGTTAATAATCTAAATGCTGCTTTAGAAAAATATCCTTATTTACATTCTTTTTCCTTAACTGATTTATTAGCTAATTTAAGGGCACTGCCAGATGATATAAGAGAAGCTGTAAGAAATAATGGCGGTGGACATTTAAATCACTCCTTATGGTGGGAGATATTAAAACCAGGTGGAAGTAATGTTCCAGTAGGGGAATTAGCAAATGAAATACAAAAAACATGGGGAAGTTTTGAAAAATTCAAAGAAGAATTTAATAAAGCAGCTATGTCAAGATTTGGATCAGGTTGGGCATTCTTAGTATTAGACAGATTTCAAAAGCTACACATAATATCTTATCCTAACCAAGATAGCCCTTACTTAGAAGGTTTTATTCCTTTAATGGGAATTGATGTTTGGGAACACTCTTATTATTTAAAATATCAAAATAGACGATCAGATTACTTAAATGCAGTTTGGAATGTCCTAAATTGGAATGTTATTGAACAAAATTATCAAAAAGCAAAAGATAAAGTAAAACAATTAGCTAAAACTTAATTTATAAATTAACTTTTGTTTATTTCTAAAAATTTATTTCAAAATAAAAAAAGAAAGGAAGGAGTTTTAAAACTCTTTCCTTTTTTATTTTTTATTTTCATTATTTATTTCTATTAACAAAAATTTAACAAATTTTACTAAAAAAATTAACTAAAAATTTTTAAAATAAAAACAGATATAAAAGAAGGGGTTTTTTTTAAGAGAAGTTAATAATAAATAAGGAAGGGGTGAATTAATATGACAACGGGACCAATAAATCCACATGACTCAGTAAATAGGTTATTTAACCAGGGTGCTAAAAACGTAGCTTCTACTTTTGGCGCTATGTCTAAAAAAACTGACGATAAACAAAAACTTGAAAAGCAAAATTACGATATAAATAAGGAGTATCAAGTATTTGATCAAAGCCAAACTACTAAAGAATTAGAAGAAAATGCTAAAGATACAGGTTTAATCAATCAATCATTAACTAATAAAGAATTAGAAAAAGAAGATGAATTACAAAACGATTATGAATTATTTGTTCCTTCTAAGGAAGCAGGAGTTTATAAAGGAGATATTAAGGAAGAGGAAGATATTTCTGGTGTTTCTTTGGATACTTCTAAATCAGTAGTTGATAAAGAAGATAAAATATTTGAGGAGTTAGCAAGGAATGTAGGAGTAAGTGCAAGAGAAATAAAGGAAGCAGCAAAATCAGAAGTTCTACATAACTTAGAAACTAATAAAAGAGAAATGTCTGAACTTAAAGTAACAAATGATACTAATTACTTAGAAACTAATATTATAAAAGAAGAAAAACCAGCTACTTCTGAAATAAAAGAAGGAAAGCTTATTATAATGAAAGCAGAACCGATTCCTGTTGAACAAGCTAACGAATTGTTTTAATCTCAAGTAATATATCTATATTTTACTAATACGTAATTTTTACAATTTAACTTTGATTTAAAAATTTTTAAAATAATTAAATATGAAAAAACTTTATTTATGTGCTAGTCCAATTGGTAATTTAGGTGATGTATCTTTTAGGTTACTAGATACCTTAAAAAAGGTCGATTTAATTTTAGCTGAGGAACCTAATATTACTATTAAATTACTTAATTTTTATAATATTAAAAAGAGAATAGTTAAATTACATGACAGTGATTTAGTATTAGAAAATAAGGTAAAATATGCCCAAAATTATAAAAATGTAAGATCAAAAATTTTAGATTTACTAAGTAAAGTAGAGGAAGTAGCGTATTTAAGCTCAGCAGGTACTCCTAATTTAGAAGATCCACCTGTTAATCTTGTTAACTATTGTTATGAAAATTCAATAGAAATAGAAGTAATTCCTGGACCTTCAGCTTTAGCTGCTATTTTAAGTGTATCTCCTTTTTATCATACCCCCTTTGTTTTTTTAGGATTCTTACCAAAAAAAAATACTCAATTAAAAAAAACAATTGATAAAATTAAAACCTTATTTAATGATGAATTTATAAAAAGCATTATATTTTTTGAATCTCCTTATAGAATTAATAAAACATTATCTCTTTTTAAAGAGAGTTTTTCAGATAACTATATTTTAATTGCTCATGAATTAACAAAAATAAATCAAAAGTTTATACTAAAAAGGTTAAAAGATATAGATAATTTAATAGAAAAAGGAGAATATACTGTTATACTTTATAAGCGTACTTTATAGGAGGTGAGTGAATTTTTATGGATTGTGTATTTTGTAAGATAATAAATAAAGAAATTAATTCTGAAATTTTATATGAAGATGATAAAATGATAATAATAAAAGATATTTATCCTAAAGCTAATATCCATTATTTAGCTATTCCTAAAAAACATATACCTACTCATATGGATATAGATGATAAGGATCAAGAATTGATGGGATATATTCATTTGGTTATAAATAAATTTACTAAGGAAAAAGGGATCAATAGTTATAAATTAGTAATGAATTGTGGGTATGAAGCAGGGCAAAGAGTTTTTCATATACATTTTCATATATTATCAGGTCAAAAATTTGGAGAAGTTTAGATGGTTATTTCAGTCGGTTTTTTTGACGGATTTCATATAGCTCACCAAGAAGTTATAAAAGATTCTAATATAGTTATAACATTTGATACTTATCCTAAAGCATTCTTTAATAAAATTAATTCTAATAATTTATTAACTACTAACTTTGAAAAATGTTTTTTAATAAGGGAAAAATATCCTCAAACTAAAGTAGAGTTTTTTATTTTTAAAAAAATCTATAATTTACTACCTGAGGAATTTATAAAACTTCTAAAAGAGTTATATGATTTTAGGTATATAAAGGTAGGATATGATTTTAGATTTGGTGTTAATGCTTCGGGAAACATATTAACCTTAAAAAAATTTCAGAAAAAATATAACTATGAATTGGTAGTAGTTAAACCTATTAAAGTTGATAATAAAATTGTTCATAGTAGATATATAAGAGAATATTTAAAAGCTGGTAAGCTAGATTGGGTTTTTAAGATGCTAGGTAGAAATTATTCTTTTTCAGGAGTAGTTATAGAAGGTAATAAAATAGGGAGAAAAATAGGGTTTCCTACTGCTAATTTATTAGTAAGTACATCTAAGATAATGCCTCCTTATGGAATTTATAAAGTAAAGGTAAAGGTAGAAAATAATATATATTATGGACTTTTACACTTAGGACCTAGACCTGTTATTAACGATTTTGATACTTCTATTGAAGTATGGATTAAAAATTTTAATCAAGATATATATTATAAAGAAATAACTATTGAAGTATTACAATTTTTAAGGAAAATTAAAAATTTTCCTAATTTAGATAAATTAAAAGAGCAAATCAAAAAAGATATCGAATTAGCTCAAATTTAAATATCTCAGATTAATTTTATTAACATTTTTTTTACTTTTTTTTAATATCTTTTTAATATTTTTTATCTACAATTCAATATAGGAAATGGACTAAGGAGGTAAATGGTTTATGGATGTTTTTAATAAACTAGATGAAATTCTTAATAATAGAATAAATAAGAAGCTAGATAAAGTAAATCAAATTTTTGATAGTATAGGTTCTAATAACAAAACAGAAGCAGCTAAAGAATCAAAAGAATTTAATGAAATTTTTTCGAAATATCTAAATTCCAATAATTCAATTAATTTATCTAATTTGGTTAATAATAATTTGAGTAAAGATGAAATAAAGAAAGAGATAATGGATGCAGTGGATGAAGCATCTAAAAAGTATGGGGTTGATAAGGAATTGATATTAGCTATAATAAAACAGGAGAGTAATTTTGATCCTAAAGCTGTTTCGTATGTAGGAGCTTGTGGATTAATGCAATTAATGCCTGAAACAGCGAAAGAACTTGGGGTATCTGATCCTTTTGATATTAGACAAAATATAATGGGAGGTACTAAGTATATAAAGCAGCTATTAGATCAATTTAAAGATATAAAATTAGCTTTAGCAGCTTATAATGCAGGTCCAGGAAATGTTATGAAATATAATGGAATTCCTCCCTTTAGTGAAACCCAAAATTATGTAGCTAAAGTGCTTGATAACTATATTAATTATAAAAATAACTTAGCTTAATTATTATTTTAGGGGTGTTAAAAAATGAGGATAGCTAATGAAAATAATATAAGCAATAACAGTATTATAAACAGTTTAAATAGGAATACAGTTGGTAATGTTATTAGTAATAATGAAATTGTTTTTAATAATGCAGATAAACAGAAACTTATTCAAATTCAAGAGAGATTATCTCATAATTTTGAAAAAGCTCTTGATTATGAAGCTATTCTACCAAAACATTTAAACCCAAATCAAAAAAAGGAAATAATACAAGCTGTAGAAGAAGCTTCTGAAAAATATGGAGTTGATAAAGCTTTAATTTTAGCTGTTATAACCAAAGAAAGTACATTTAATCATAAAGCTACATCTAAAGTTGGGGCTAAAGGATTGATGCAATTGAATTCTAACACAATTAAATTTATAAATTCTAGGAATAAAGATTTAAAAATTACAGATCCTTATGATATAAAGCAGAATGTAATGGGAGGAACATTTTATCTAAAATACTTATTAAATAAATTTAATGGAGATTTAAGATTAGCATTAGGAGCTTACAATGCAGGACTTAATTCTAAAACAGTTAGAACCTTACAAAAATATGATAGCAATGTGGATGTGTCTAAAATACCAATAAATAAAGAAACTAAAAATTATATAAGAACCGTAATTAATTACTATCAAAAATATTTAGAATATTATAAATAAAAGTATAAAAAACAAATTGGAGGGTTAGGGTATGCAAATAAATAATAAAATTGATAAATCCATAAATAATGAATCCAAATTAAAAGAAAACAATATTGATAATAATAACAAATTAGAACAGGATTTTCAAAAAGAAATAGATAAAAAAATTAATAATCAAGACAAAAAAGATAAAAAAGAATCTAAAGAAGATAATATAGAAAATATAAAAGATCAACAATCTGAAAAATCCAAGCTAAAAGATTTAACAGATCTTAAACTATTTGTTTTACCTTATATTAACAAAGATTTGTTAAGTATTAACTTAAAGCAAAGTTTAAATTTAGATGACAAAAATTTGTTAAATATACAAAGAAATCCTGAAAAATTAGAGAATCTAAAACAAGAAAATCCTTTAAAAAGTGAAAATCAATTTTTTAAAACTGTTAAAAAAATTGATAGCTTAAAAGAAGATTATATTAATATTAATCCTTTTGAAAAATTTGAGAAACTTTATAACTCTTTAAAAGAAATCTCTAAGGAAGAAAAAATAAAGGAAAGCAAAATTATTCAACAATTAGTGGATAATATCAATATCAAAGAATTGGAAAATAAAAAAGTAGTAGAAATTAATATTAATAAGGAAATTTTTGGTAATCTTAAAGTACATATAGTTAATGAAGATAATAAAGTAATTGTTTTATTTAAAACCGATTCTAAGTATGCTTTAGATTTACTTAAAAATAATGTTAATGAATTAAAAAGTATGCTAAAAAATAGAAATTTAGTTGTTGATAACATTAAAGTAGAATATGAAGAGGAAGTAGAAAATAAATAAGGGAGATTGAAAATTAATGTTTAAGAAAATATTTGATATATTTAATCCAGAGAAAATAGCACAGATAGTAAAGGAAGCTATAATATCAGATTTACAAAAAGAATTTGAAATATTTAGAGGACAAATTAAAGGAGAATTAGAAGGAATTAAAATATCTCTGGTTTCTATTAATGATAGAATGAATTCCATTGAAAATAGAATTAACAGTATTGAAAATAGATTAAATAACATTGAGATTAGAATTGATAAATTAAATTCCAAAATAGACGATGTTAGAAATGAATTAAATACTAAAATTGATAATGTTAAAAATGAACTAGATAAAAAGATTGATAATCTTAGAAATGAATTAAATACTAAAATTGATAATGTTAAAAATGAACTAGATAAAAAGATTGATAATTTTAGAAATGAATTAGATAACAAAATTGATAATGTTAGAAATGAACTAGATACCAAGATTGATAATTTTACAAATGAGCTAAATACTAAAATTGATAATGTAGAAAGCAAATTGGATAAAAAGATTGATAATTTAGAGAATAAATTAAATACCAAAATTGATAATATAGAAAGCAAATTGGATAAAAAGATTGATAATTTAGAGAATAAATTAAATACTAAAATTGATAATATAGAAAGCAAATTAAATACAAAAATTGATAGCACTAGATTAGAATTAATTAAACTTATAAATGATTCAAGAGAAGAAGTTTTAAAAAAAGTATTTGAAAATACTCAAAGAATAGATGAATTAAATAAAAGAATAGATAATATTTACCTTAGTGTAGGAAAAGCTGTTAATTATAATCAAATAGTAGATGATTTATTACTAAGAATGCAAAAAATGGAATCTAAATTAGATCAAAATTATATTAATGAATTAGTAAATTTGATTAAATTATATACTCAAAATAAAAAGGAATAAAAAATAAAAGTAAAAAAAGGAGGTGAAGAAAAATGTTTGATTTCTATAATCAAATGAACGCTATTAACTCTACTTATGAGTTAATAAATAACCAATTTAAAAATCTACAAAAATTTAATACAGTAGGATATAAAGCAGAGGTAAAAACTTTTACTGAAATATATAACGACAACGTAGGAACAGGAGCTGTTAGAACTGAATCCAAAACTTTATTTACTCAAGGTAATGTTAAAAAAACTGGTGGTAAAAATCATTTAGCTATTCAAGGAAACGGGTTATTTATTGTATCAGATGGAGAAAAAAATTATTATACTAGACGTGGGGATTTTGAAATAAAAGATGGGAAATTAGTATGTCCTGAAGGAAATTTAGTAGTCAAAGCTTTCAAAGTAGATGAATCAGGTAAGAAAACAGATAAATTAGTAGATGTTGATTTATCTATTGATAAAAATGGCCTAATATTGGGTAAATATAATGATTATGAAATAGATGATAACGGTGTAGTTAATGGGATTTTAAGATATACAGATCCTATAACTAATCAAACAATAACTAAAAAAGAACCAATATATAAGATAGCTTTAGCTAATTTTAGTGATCCTTCTACTTTAACAAGGAAATCAGATACTGTATTTGATGCAAAAGATGTAAAACCGACTATTGGTGAAGCAGGGACAGGTGCTTTTGGAGAAATCAAAGCTAAACATTTAGAGATGTCAAATATTAATATTCCAGAGCAAGTTCAACAAGCTATGTTAGCTCAAATGCAATACAACGCTACTATGTCTTCTTTTAGAGCTCTTAATGATATGGTTAAAAATGCTTCACAATTGGTTAGGTAATTTAATTCACTGTTTTTTTTAAATATTTTTTTAATTTTTAATTTGGTATTTTTAGATTGGCCCTCTAAATAGGGGGCTTTTATTTTTTTAATCTTATATAAACTAAAAAATCAAGGATAAATTAGTTAAATGTAAAATTTTATCATTAGAAAGGTTAAATATTAAAAAACTTAATTAATATTATTTTAATGATAGGGATATACGGTTTAGGTAATATAGGATTAGCTCTATTAGTTTACTTAAATAAGAAATTTAATAAAAAAATAATAGTTTTTACAAATAATTCGAAAAACTTAGATTTAATTAATATTTTTTCTATTGACAAAATAAAACATATACTAACAAAAAACAAGGATTTCTACATAACTACAAACTTAGAAGAGTTTTTATCATTAACTACTGATATATTTATAACATCTATTACAACGTATTATGAGGAAATAGCGATAAAATTGGCAAATGCTAAAAATTTTAACCCTAAAATTCATAATATAATTCTATTTTCTTCAAAATTAGGAGGAATTTTAGTTTTTAAAAAAATATTTAATGATCATAATATTGATGATTGTAATATAATAGAAACAGATGCATTATTTGCTGCTAGAAGAATAGAAGATAACAAAATATGGATAAGAAATATAAAAAGATGGAACTTAATGATAACTTCTAATGATTATTTAAAATCTAACCCTACTTTAAGTATTTATAAAAAGTTAAGAGAATATTTTATAAATGATGTTGATTTAAAAATAGCAGATAATTTTGTTCAAAGAGGATTAACAGATTTTGGTGCTTTAGCTCACCCTATTATCTCTCTTATTAACTTAGCTAATATAGATAATCAAAAAGATATGTTATTTTATTATGAAGGTATAACTCCAAATACAGTTGCATTAATAGAATCATTATATAATGAATTTAATTCATTAGCTAATAAATTTGATACAAAAATAATAGAACCCCAAGAATTATTATATAGATATTATACTTGTGATAAGTCAAATTTATTAACTGCAATAAAAACGGTAACAAATTATAAATATACCAAACTACCAAATAGTATCTTTAATAGATTTTTATATGAAGATACTCTTAATACCTTAGTACCAGCTTATTTACTAGGTAATAAATTAAATTTAAATATGAACCTAACTTTTTCAATAATAAATATAATAGGTTTGCTATTTAAAATTGATCCAATAAAAGAGGGAAGAAATTTAGAAAAATTAGGTTTAGAAAAAATAGATATAAAAAATAACTTAATATTATAATTACTAAAATGGGGGGAAATAAAAATATGCTGACTATAGATTTAAGTAATAAGAATGCATTAGTAACTGGGGGTTCAAGAGGGATAGGAGCAGCTATATGTTATAAGTTAGCGCAAGCAGGAGCTAATGTAATTATTAACTATAACACTAATTTTACTCAAGCTCAGGAGTTAGCTGATAAAATTAAATCTGATTTTAACGTTAAGGTACTAACTTTTAAAGCAAACGTAGCTAATTTAAATGATGTAAAAGAGATGAAAGAATTTATACATTCTAATCTAGGGAAAATAGATATCTTAGTTAATAATACTGGAATAAATAGGGATAAATTACTAAGAAACTTAACAGATGAAGAATGGTTTGATGTTATTAATGTTAATTTAAATGGAGTTTTTTATGTAACAAGGGAATTTATAGGTGATATGATAGAAAAAAGATATGGTAGAATAATAAATATAAGTTCAATAGTAGCATTATCAGGTAGTGCTGGTCAAACTAATTATTGTGCTTCTAAAGCTGGAGTAATCGGATTTTCTAAAGCTTTAGCAAGAGAATATGCTAAAAGAAATATAACAGTTAATGTAATTGCTCCGGGATATATTGAAACAGATATGACTAATAAGCTACCTGAAAAGATAAAAGAATCTATTATAAATTCTATACCCTTAGGAAGAACAGGAAAACCAGAAGATGTAGCTAATTTGGTGGTATTTTTAGCTTCGGATTTAGCTTCATATATTACTGGTGAAGTTATAAACATCAGTGGCGGATTATACATGTAGCTTTAAATTATCCATTTAAATCTATTTATTTAAATCTATTTATTTATAACTTTTTATTTTTGTCTTTTAGCGATATTTATCCCTACAATAGTTAAAACTATACCTACTATTTGATAAAGGGATAGGTTCTCTTTGAGAATAATAGCAGAGAGCAATATAACTGTAGGTTGATTAAGCATATTTAGTAAAGAAACATTAGTTGATCCCAAAATATTAAGAGCATACAGAAAAGCTATATTAGCAATACTACCAGCTATCCCCCCATAAATACCTACTAAAATGCTTCCTAATTGTAAATCTTTAAAAACAAATGGAAATATAAATAAAAATATAAATATTCCATTAATTAAGAATATATAATTAGAAACTACAAATGGGGTATATTTATTAGTTAAATAATCTAAAGTGGTCCTATAAGTAGTAGAACTTAAAACTCCTAAGAAAGCAAAAAATATTCCTAATAAATTTGAGCTTCCTGTTAAATTTAATAAATTAAATTTATACAAACCTATAGTCAGGCTAACCCCAATAAGAGCTAATACAAATCCTATAAAAAATTTTATGTCAATTTTTTCTGTTTTTTTTATTAAAGAATTAGCCAAAGCTACAAAAAGTGGAGTAGTAGCATATATAGTTAACATTATTATTGCAGGAATAAATTTTAGTGAAACAATTGTCATAGATGTTGTAAATAATAATAAAAAAGCTACTTTAGATATTTCCAAGATTTCTTTTAATTTTAAAATTCTAAATTTTTTTAAAATAAAATAGTTAAAAATTGTAATAATAATAAAAATAAAGGATCCAACTAAATTTTTCACAACTATTATTTCTAAAGGATTTATATTTTTAAAATTATTATACCCAAGTTTAACAATAATAGGTTCTATAGAAGCACTTAATACTGCTAAAATTATTATCAATTTTCTCATTGTAATTTTATTATTATACCTTAAGTATAATCTTACCTTTTAATCCATAATTATTTAAAATTTCTATTTTTAACATTTTTTTTACTTTTTTTATAAAAAAGAAATTAAAATTAAATTCATAATAAGATAAAAGGAGGTGAAAATAACAATGGAAATAAATCCAATAAGAGGGCATTCAATGAAGCATAAATCTCCTGAATATGAAAGGGTTATATTCACAGGAAATAAGGCGGAAATAGAAAAACTCCTAAGTAAGTTAGGAGTAGGAAGGATAGTAGAAGATTTAGGTAATGGATTTTATTTAGCACAAATTAAAAAAGGAGCTTCTCCAGATATATTTAAAGCCTTACCTGATAATCTAAAGGCTTTTATGGATGAAAAAGTAGAACTAATTAGACCTGAAGAGGAAAAAGAAGCTTTAAAAAGAAAGAAACTAAAAGAAATAAAAAGTGAATCAGAAAATAGACCTCCTTCTTTACCTGAAGTTAATGTAACTTTAGATATAACCCAAGCTAATAAAGTTCATGAAATGGGGATAAAAGGCCAAGGGGTTGTTGTAGCTGTTATAGATACAGGTATAGGTAAACACGATGACTTTGGAAATAGATTGACTTATTTTTATGATGCTATAAAAGGAAAAGAAACAGAACCAAGAGATGGACATGGGCATGGTACTCATGTAGCAAGTATAGCAGCTGGAGACGGAAGATTTACAGGGTTAGCACCGGCTGCTGAAATATGGGGAATTAAAGTATTAGGAGATGATGGAAGTGGATATACTTCTGATATCATCAGAGGAATAAATCAAGTAGTAGAAAAAGCTAAAAAAGAGGGTAAAAAAGTAGTAGCTAATATGAGCTTAGGAGGCTATGCGTTCAAGCCTTGGAACCAAGATCCATTAGCTTTAGCTGTAGAAAAAGCAATAAAAGAGGGGGTTTATTTTGCAATAGCTGCTGGTAATAGTGGTCCTTATCCTAATACTGTGGGTACTCCTGCTATTGCTCCTAACGCTGTTACTGTTGCTGCATATCAAGATAATAAAACAGTAGATTTAAGTGATGATGAAATAGCAAGATTTTCTTCAAGAGGACCAGTTAAAAACGCTCCTGATGAAACAAGTAAACTAAAACCTGATGTATCTATGCCAGGAGTTAGTATATGGGCAGCTAATGTACCTGGTAGTGAATTAGATAAATTAGCTTCTCAGGGAAGAATCCCAAGAACTGCAGATGGAAAATACATAGCAATAAGTGGAACTTCTATGGCAACTCCAGGAGTAGCAGGTGCTATGGCTTTAATTTTATCAGCTAATCCTAATCTAACTGAAGAACAAGTTAAACAATTGCTAATGAAGCACGCTATTAAATTAGAGAAAATTGATCCAACTGATAACAAACCTTATGATCAATTCGATCAAGGGGCAGGACTAATTAATGTATATGAAGCAGTTAAGGAAGCATTAAGTATGTTACCTCCAGCACCAGAGCCTAATCCAGAACCTAATCCTGATTCTTAATTTTTAAAAATTTTGCTAAACTAAAAAGTAACTTATAAAAGGGAGCGCTAAAAGCCCCCTTTTATTTTTTTATTATAAAAAAGTTAATATTAAAAAAATACAATGAAAGATGAAATCTTTCAAAATCTAATAAAATTAACCAATAAATATAACAGCATTTTAATAATCACTTTCATTTTGATAACTTTATTTTTTATAGTAATATTTTATTACACTTATAAAGTACAGGATTATTATAATCCTTATAACCCTAATTCTAAGTATTACCTTAGTCCTAATTTTTTGAAATATAATAAGCAGCAAGCTGGGCTAATTTATAATTTTATAATTATGTTTAGAGTTATTTTATTTTTTTCTTATTTTATTATTTCTATTATTATCTTGATTATCATAGAAAAAAAATTTCAAGATAAATTTAAGACTTTAGTTATTTCCTTTGTTTTAAAAAATCTAAGTAATAATAACTATTGGATTATAAAATATGAAAGTGATATAAAATCTTATGACAAAAATTACTATGAAAATTTAAATAATGTTATTAATTTAGGAATTAGTAGTGTTTTAAAATTGATAAATAGAGACTTTATTGAAAAATATAATAATAAAAAAAAGCTTAAAGAAATTATAAACTTAGAAGATTTAATTATAATTAATTCTATTTTTAATATAATTGATTTTTCCTTTGGATATTACAAGGGTAATTTAAGGAATTTAGGGGTTAAAAAAATGGATATTGGTTCAGAAGAAGTTATTTTAGATTTTCCAATGTTTAAGGGGTTTATCTTAGATTTTCCATTATATATTTTAAATTTTAATATTACATTAAATGAAATTGACTTAAAAGATGAAATAATTAAAGATTTTGAGGCTGTTTGCTATTTTGATAATAAGTTAAAAAAAATAAACATAAGTTATATGGTAGGTTCTAAGTATACAATGGATTTTATTAAGCCATATTTAGATTACCTACAAAACAAATATTATCATCAAAAAAAATTATACAATTCATTTTTTATAATAAAATATAATAGGGTTTGGAATTTTATATCATTTAAAGATTTAAATTACATGAGCTATAGAGAATTATTTCCAGTTCCTTCTCTTCCTACTTTTATTACTAAGGAGAAAATCCAAAAAATTTATCAAGTATATCAGGAACAAATTCTTAAATTAATTGAATTTTTAACAAATTAGGTAAAAGGTTATTTAACTATGGATAAAATATTAGGAGTAATATTATGTTGGGTTTTGTCTTGGATATAAAGCAAAGCGCATTTTTTAGCTAAGCTTCTTATATCAGCTAATTTATTATTTCGTTCAATAGGTCCAATAGCGGATCTAGAATCTAATAAATTAAATATATGGGAAAGTTTTAAAACATAATCGTAAGCAGGATAATATAAATTAATACTAAGCAAGTAATTAGCTTCATTAAGATAGATCTCATACAGTTTTTTTAAATTATCAACATTAGCTTTTTCGAAATTATAATAGCAGAATTGGATTTCAAAATCTTTATATAAATTAGCATAGGTTAAATTTTTGTTCCATTTAATATCCCAAACTGAGTTTTTGTCTTGTAAGAACATAGCTATTCTTTCTAAGCCATAAGTAATTTCAACAGGTACTTTTTCAAGTTCAATACCTCCCATTAGCTGAAAATAGGTGAATTGAGTAATTTCCATACCATCAAGCCAGATTTCCCAACCAACCCCATAAGCACCCAATGAAGGAGATTCCCAATTATCCTCTAATAACCTAAAATCATGCTTAGTTATATCAATTCCTAAATCTACTAAACTTTTAATATAAACATCAATAACATTAGTGGGCGCAGGTTTAAGTATAACTTGGTATTGAAAATAATGTTGTAATCTATTAGGGTTTTTAGCGTACCTACCATCAGCAGGTCTAATAGATGGCTCAAAATAAGCAACAAACCAATCCTCGTTATCTAAGGATCTAAAAAATGTTAAAGGATTCATAGTAGCAGCACCAACTTCAGTATGATAAGGACTACCTATAACACATCCATAATTAGCCCAATATTCATTTAACTTCATTATAAGCTCTTGAAAATTTAGCATACATAACCACTCCTAACTAATTAACTTAAAAAAATTATATACTAAAAGGTAATTTAAAAATCACTGGTAAATCTTGTTCTTTTTTTCCTTCCTTAATTTTTATCTTAAAAACTTGAAAGCTAATATTTTTTACTTTTTTATTAGGAATATAAAAGACTAAATCTAACTTAACGCTATCATAAGGTTTTAAAATATAATTATCTTTATAATTAAAATCCAAATTTTCTCTTTGTAATAGGTAATTACTTATAGCAAAATCTTCTATTGTTATTTTTTTAGATATGGTATCTTTTCTAATACTTTCAAATGGATTAGTTAAAGGTCTATAAAAATTGTTATCATTATCAACAACTAAAAAATTATCTAAATTAAAAGCTAATTCTTGATCTCTATAATTTTCTATAATAACTTTAAAAAGATAATATCCGTTTCTAATAAGAGAGTCGATGAAAACCATGTTAACATCAACAACTACATTTAATAATTTAAGAGCTTTACTATTAAAAGCAGAGAATAATTTATTGAAATTATTTTTAGCTTCTTTATTATTAGGATCTAAGGTCATTGCTAAATTGAAATATCCCAATGCATCGGGATAGTACTTTAGCTTTTCATAAATCTTACCTAATTCGTTATAATAATAAGACTTTGTTTTGTTATCTTTTGAATTATTTAGTTTTAACAAAATGTTTCTTATTTCTGAATTTTTCTTAGGATCAACAATAATTTTAAAAGAGTTTTCAAAAATATCATCATTAATTAATTTACCTTTAATTGTAACAATATTAACTCCATTATTTAAAGGTTTTGTAGAATTAATAATAAGATACAACTCAGGGGAGCTAAAATCGTATCTAATATAATTAGTAAAATCAATATTATTAATAATAACCCTAATACTATTTTTATCTACAATAGGGCTAACATCTATAGGAAACTTTATAATAATTTCAGGATGCTTAGTTATAACAGTATCTTTAGGATTGATTAACTCTAGCTTTAATTCAATAGCACTAATACTAACTTTTAAAAAAAATAGTAAAAAAATGAAGTTTATTAAGCAATTTTTAATTAGTTGTAATTTCTTTATCTTCTTCATTGGATTCATCTCCTAATTTTTTCATAGTATTTCTAAGATTCCATAATCTTTCTAAAGAATATTTATCTCTAATATCTGGTAAGAATAGATGTATCCAAATATGATAAATATCGATAACAATCCATCCACTTTCGTAAGTTCCATCAAATTTTATTTTTATATCCTTAAAGAATTTTATTAATTCATTATCTTTTAATTCTACAAAAAATTCATTAGTAAAGTATTTAGCAATAGCTTGTAGGGTTATTTTATTATCAACAGAGGCTATAATAAAATAATCGGTTAAATAATCAGGGGTATTTATAACAGTTATATTAAAGGCATTTTTAGATTTTAAGACATCTATGATATAATCAATTGTTTTCTTTATTAAATAATCATAATCTATAATTTTTAAAACTTCTTCTTTATTATTTATTTTACTTTTATTAATCTTTGATTTAATATTCTTTTTTTTATTTTTTGAATCATTTTTTTTATTTTTTAGATCAGTAGATTTTTTTTTATTCAAAAACAACCAACTCCTTTTTTATTTCAAATTATCTTTTTTAATTTTCATTTTAAATAATTTTTCATATCATTACCTAATATCAATACTTCATCTGATTCATTAATAGCATTCAATAATAAATTTTTACTGTGTTCATATAAATTTTTATTAACTAAGTAAATATCACTTTTAGTATTATAATATTTGTTATAAATAAATTCTTGAACATTAAAAACTTTACAAACAGGTATAACATAATACAACTTTGAATTCTTAGATTTATCTGCAGTAATTATAATAGTTTGATTATAATAATCATCAGCATAATCTGATTTAATTATATAAAATCTTTTATCAATAGAATAATAATCGTTTAATTTATTTAAAATATAATTATCACAATCAGTACCATTAAAAACAGAAATAATAGGATATCCTTTATAAAAAGCTTCAATAGTTTTTTTATAATCCCCGGCTAATTCTACATAGCTTATTCCCTCGATATCATTGGTAACTACAGGTAAAGTATAAGTTTTCATTTTTATTGAATTATTTTTAAGATAATCTACCAAATTAATAATATTTTGTTTATTTAAATCTGTTTGAACATAAGGTAATACTTTATCAATAATAACATATAAATTACTAATATTAATTTTATCTTTAAGTTGAGAGAGAATTTCTTTAATAGCTTGTTGCTGTCTTCTAATTCTACCCAAGTCACCTTCTTCATCCATCCTAAACCTCATATAGCCAATAACTTGATCTCCATTTAACAATTGATATCCTTTCTTTAAATTTATATGTAAATTACCCCAATTATCATTATAATTCATATCTTTTTCGACATTAATATAAACTCCTCCAATAGCATCTACTAATTCTTTAATAGCTTTTTGTTTTATTAAAATGATATAATCTATATGAATATTAAACAAATTAGAAATAATTTTTTTAGTTAATCTTGGACCTTCGATAGTATTAGCAGCATTAATTTTATCATAATAATTATAAGGTTCATCATAATAAACTCTTAAATCTCTCGGAATAGAAAGCAACCGTAATTCATTATTATATATATCCAAAGTAGCTAAAATAATAGTATCAGTTCTAGTTTTCTCACTTGTAGGTTTATGATCAGAGGTCCAATTATAGTCACTTCCTAATATCAAAAAAACTATCTTCTTAGTACCAAATACTTCAATATAATCTTTTTTAAATTTTTCTTTATTTTTATTATCAAATAAAAAAGAAAGAAGATTATTATCTTGATTTTTGGAATTATTAGTTGTTTTTTTACTAATAAAAATTCCTAAAGAAAATCCAAGTAAAAATAATACTATTAACCCTAAAAGTAACCCTACTTTATTTAATCTGAATATTCCCATACTATTCTATTTTTATGTTATTTTTAAAATAAAATTATAAAATAACTTAAAAAGAGTTACTAAAGAAGATAAGCTAACCCATTCGTAATCAGAATGTAGTCCTTGACCTTGAGGATAAATAGTAATAACAGGGATATTCTTAGCAGCAAAAAATCTACCATCTGTAGCTCCATGTTCTACTGAGAATTTAGGTTCGCACAGTATCTCTTTATAACTTTGTATAAACTTTTGTAAATATTTATTGTTTAAATCAATGCTAAAGGGGCTACCAGTAGATAATACTTCTAATTCTAAATTATGTTTTTTAGTTAAATAATCAACTACATTATAAATATTATCTAAGGTATACTTTTCTGTAAATCTAATATCAAATTCAGCATATGCATAATCAGGTACTACATTAACTTTAACTCCACCTTCAATTTTACCTAAATTTAGGGTATTATACCAATTATTTTCTATATTTTCATCATCAAGATTATATTCTAAAATAATGTTTTTTAATTCTTTATAGAATTCTAATAATTTATCAATAGCATTAGCACCTAACCAGGTAGTACTTCCGTGAGCAGATTTCCCATAAGACTTAACTCTAAAATGAAAAGCTCCCTTACCTTTAGTTATTATATTAAAATCTTCTCCTCCATCTGGTATAACTACAACATCTGCTTTTATATCCATATTCTCAGTTATATATTTAACCCCATTTAAACTACCTACTTCTTCATCAGTAGTAGCTATTAAGCCGATAGGAATAAACTTATTAAGATTTTTAAATAGATATAAAACAGTAGCAGCAGGTCCTTTCATATCTAAAGCTCCTCTACCTACTATTTTATCTCCATCTAAATAAGGGTTAAATTGTTCCTCTTTAGCATCAACTACATCCAAATGAACTACAAAATAAACCTTTACTTCATCACTAATTTTTGCTATCAAATTGTATTTATTATTAACTTTAAACTTTTCTATTTTTAATAATTTATTGTCTTTTAAATAGTTTTCAGTAAAATCAATAATCTTTTTTAATTCATCCTCATTAGAAGCTATAGTTTTAAATCTAATTAAATTAAAAACTAATTCAAGCAGCTCTTCTTTAATTTTTTTATCATCTAATAAAGCTAAATCAGTTATTCCTATTTCATTTTGACTCATAAAAAACCTCCCTAATTATTAACTTTATTTAATTTATTTAATTATATTCTTTATTAATCTTTTTCAATTATGGGAAAATCTACTTTCCAGATCTCAAAAATTCTTTCCTCTAAACTATTTATTTCCTCTAAATGAGATATTAGTATCTGTTCGTTAAAATCATTAAGAAAGATAACATTATCCAAAATTTTATCAAAAACTAATAAATAAATATTCAATTTAATACTAATTATTTTTATTTTATCTTTTGGGATATTTTTTTGAGTTGTTTGCTCAAGTATATAATCTTTTAAATAAGAATCTAACAAATTATAAAACCTATCTAAAAAACCTTTGATCTTTTCAAAAGGAGTTTCTCTTAAACCTATAACAATCAGAGATTTATATCTATCTAATATATCTAATTTTCTTTTATTTTTTTCGAAAAATATTCGTAAATTAAATAAAACAGTATTAAAATAATTGATTTCTTCATTTTTGTTTTCAAAAACTAATTTAAAAACTATGATACTAAAAGGTGTAGCGTATCTTTTAAATCTACTATATTCATCTAAGAATTCTTGTATTTTTTCCATATTTACCTCCCTCTAAAGTAATAAAAAAAAATAAATAAAAATATAGAATACTTGCTATTCAACAGTAACACTTTTAGCAAGATTTCTGGGTTGATCTACATCTAAACCTTTTAAATCAGCAACAAAATAAGCAAATAATTGTAAAGCAATATTAAACAAAATAGGCTGTAAAAATTTATCTACATAAGGCAATACTATTACATCATCTACATAATCTTTTACAATTTCTAAGGACTTATTATCAACTAAAGCGATTATTTTACCTTTCCTAGCTTTTATCTCTTGAATATTAGATAAATTTTTATAGATTAACTCATTATAAGGAACTAAATACATAGTAGGCATCTTAGAATCTATTAAAGCAATTGGGCCGTGTTTCATTTCACCTGAAGGATAGGCTTCTGCATGAATGTAAGATATTTCTTTCAATTTTAAAGCTCCTTCTAGTGCTATAGGATACATTAAATTTCTACCTAAATATAAAAAGTTCTCATAATCTTTATATTTAATAGCTAACTCCTGAATACTTATATAATCTTCTAAAAATTTATCCACAATTATATGAAACTCATTTAAATTTTTAATAAGATTCTTTAAAATAGGATTATCTTTATCTTTAATTGAAGTAATATAAAGATTAAGTAATAATATAGCAATGGTTTGGGCAGTAAAAGTCTTAGTAGCAGCTACTCCTATTTCAATACCGGCTCTTGTAGGAAACGATACAAATTCTCTATATAAACTACTACCTATAACATTGGGAATCCCAATAATATTAGCCCCCAAATTTTTTAGTTCTCGAGAAACAAATAGAGTATCAGCTGTCTCTCCTGATTGACTTATTATTATATATAAAATCTTTTCTAAATTAACATTCTTTGTTATATACCTATATTCAGAAGCGTAAAAAGCATCGGAATTAAAATTAGTTAATTCCCAGGTATAATATTTACCTAATAATCCTGCATGATAACTAGTCCCACAAGCTAAATACATAACAATATCTATTTTATCTATTACCAAATCAATTAAATTTTTAACTTTATCATCTAAATTAATCACATACGAATTTGAATCAATGCGTTCTAATGAAGTATCCTTAATAACTTTAGGTTGTTCCATAATTTCTTTTAACATGAAATGTTTATATCCAGACTTCTCAGCAATACTTATATCCCAAGATATAAACTCTATATTTCTTTTAACTTCTTTATTAACTAAAAAATTCCATATCTTATACTCATTGTTTTTATTAACATAAAATATATCTCCATTTTCTAAGGAGGTAATTTTTTTAGTAAATCTAAGAATAGAAGGTATATCTGATGAAATTATATAATTATTGTTATCAAAAATACCAATAATTAATGGACTTTCATATCTAACAGCTATTAATTCTTGTAATTCATTATCAATAGCAACAAAAGCAAATGCTCCCTTTAATTTAGTTACTATATTCAAAATTACTTCAAATAAATTATTTCCTTTATTATCATTAAAAAAATCTTCAATTAAATGAGATAGAACTTCACTATCTGTATCAGAAACAAAAATATGCCCCTTATTGATTAACTCTTGTTTTAATTCTTTGTAATTTTCAATAATACCATTATGAACAACAGCAATTCTTTTTTTACAATCTATATGAGGATGAGCATTAATATCATTAGGTATTCCATGGGTAGCCCATCGAGTATGAGCTATAATCATATTACTACTGATATCTTCATACCTACCGTTAAAACTACTTAACAATTTATCAATTTTACCTTCATTCTTTTGAATAACTAAATTCCCATTATAATTAAAAGCAATACCTGCGGAATCATAGCCCCTATATTCTAATAACTTCAAACTATTTATAATATCAATAATTTTTATATCTTTACCTTTATATCCAACAACACCGCACATAATTCCTATTTATTACCTTTTTCTTTATTTTTTTCTAAAACATTTAAATTAGAGACTTTTATTTTTAATTCAGATTTATAATAAAATGGTTTTATATTTTTTAAAGCATTAGTATAAATTTCATTTATATTAGCAATTATTTTAGGATCATCTGTTATATAGGGAATATTAAAGATCTTTATGGTATAAATATCTCTTTTATATGATTGTTTATAATAATCTAAGATAAAAACGAATCCTTTTGAAAACATTCTTTGTTGAATATCTATTATTTCCTTAACATACTTAGAATCAATATATCCAGAAAGATAATTAGCTAATCCTTTTACGTCATCTTTAGTTAGATAATCCCTAATACTATCAGTTATTTTAAATATATCTTCTATAGGTTTTATAGAAGGATAAATTTTGTTAAGATAAAGCATATAACTACCATCACTTAATTGAATAATGTTAAAAGAATAGTTTTGCTTTTTTAATTCAATTCCTAATTTTTTAGCTAAGAAATCATAATCTTTTTCAAATACTGCTAATACTATTTTTGATTTATCTTCCTTTACTATAATAGCACCTTTATCTTGAGAATAGCTAAGAGTTAAATACTTCCCATATTTATTATTAGAATAGGACTTTATTAATTCTGAATACTTAGAATTTAATTTATTAAATAACTCTTTATTGTCAGTATAAAAATAAAAATCATAAAGGTTAAGCGGTAAAAAAGAAGAAATAAAATAAACGAAAACAGATAAAACAAAAATAATAAAACTCCCTACTACACCACTCTTATACATTTAAATACACTCCCTTAAATAACATCTTAAACTATAAAAATAGAATATAAATAAAATACATTAAACTTCAGGAACAAAAGGGATTAAAGCCATTATTCTGGCACGTTTTATAGCAGTAGATATTTTCCTTTGATGTTTTGAACAGGTCCCTGTTATTCTCTTTGGATGAATCTTATATTTATCATTTGTAAAATTCTTCAATAAATCTATATTCTTATAATCAACATAATCTATTTTATTGTTACATAGGATACATTTTTTTCTTTTAGCCATAAGGACCCCCTTTTCCTTCTATTTTTCTACGATTTAATATAATATTCTCTATCTAAAAAAATAAATCCTTCCTAATAAAATCTCAAAAAATTACATCTTCTTAGGTAAACTAATATTTAACAATAAAGCCCATAATTCTAATAAAGATTTAAAAAATAAGATTAAAACTAATCTTATATTCTGTTTATCTTTGCCAAGATCATCTTCACATAAAATTTTATTAGAATTATAAAACTGATGGAAAGATTTAGCAAAATTGTAACCCCATAAAACTAAGTAATAAGGATCATTTAAGGAAGAATATATATGATCTCTTAGTTCTATTGCTTGTATAAATATTTCCAATTCTTTATCATCTATTAACTCATATTTCAGTATATTCATTAAATTAGACATCTCTTTAAATAGATCTATTTCATCAGTATTATAGAAATTTCTTAAAATTCCATTTATTCTTGCATAGACATATTGAATATAATATAATGGATTATCTAAAGTTAATTTTTTCATAAACTCTATATCTAATTCTAAGGGAGAATCTTTTAGTCTTGATAAAAAGAAAAATCTTAAGATATCGGGGCTAACATTTTCCATTAATTCATCTAGTAATACTAAAATCCCTTTTCTTTTAGACATTCTTAAAGCTTTATCTTTCATAACTACATTAACTATTTGTAAAACTATTATTTCATGATTATTAGGATTATAATTTAAAGCAGAGGTAGCAGCTTTTAAACGATTAACATATCCATGATGATCAGGACCTAATATCGTTATTAGCTTATTAAAATTTCTACTAAATTTATTCATTATATACTCAATATCATAAGCAAAATAAGTATATTCAACTTTACCTACTGACTTTCTTAAAACTCTATCTTTATCATCCCCAAAGTAAGTACTCCTAAATAAAATAGCGTTATTTTCTTCGTATATTAATCCATTTTCTTCTAAATATTTTATTAAATTTAATAAATCCTCTTGTTTGATACTACTTTGTTTAAAAAAATTATCAAAAATTACACCAAACTTATTTAAAGTATTAATATGTAATTTAACAAAATAATCTATAGTTTCTTTATAAATTAATTCCCTATTTTTTATAAAATCAATTACATTATCTTTAGTAATATTAAATTTAGTGCTTAAGTAAATGGCAAAATCTTTTAAATATTCACCTTTATAGCCATCCTCAGGAATATTAAAATCTAAATTATTAACTTCTCTTATCCTTTGTATAACACTATCAATTAGCTTTTCTATTTGTTCTCCAACATCATTAACATAATATTCCTTAAAAACATAATTTCCAAAGTACTTTAGAATATTAGATAAAACTAAACCAAAAGAAGCAGCTCTACCGTTTACTGCATTTAATGGACCAGTCGGGTTAGCACTAACAAATTCAATTAAAACCTTAGAATTACTTATTTTATAACTACTCCATAGTCCATTAGCTATAAAATCATTTAAAACAAATTTAAAAATATCTTTGGAAAACCTGATATTTAAAAAACCTTTAATCTGTTCCACTTTTTCAATGAAATAACATAATCTAATCTTATTAATAAATTTATTAATAAAGTCATCATCTATATTATTTTTCCTTAAAATTAGTAAAATATTACTGCCATAATGGAATTCGCTAACAGGACTCCTATCTATACTAAACTTAATATCTTTATTAAAACCTAAGGATTTTAAAACCTCTAAAAATAAATTTTCTAAATACTTTTTTAAGGAAAAAAAACTTTGATTCATAATTTTTTAATAAAGTATTTTGTATTTTTAACTAAATTGCTCCCACATAAAAAGCTCATCAGGTAAAATTGATATATCTTGTTCTAAAGCTAAAATAACCTGATCTAGCCATTTAATATAATCCATAACTTTTAAATTCCCTTCATTAAGGGAATCCAATAATATTTTACAGTATTGTTGCTCTAATTCAGGAGGTAATTGTCCTCCATAAGCAGCCCTATCTCTTAAATATCTACTTGCTACTTGATCAGCTAATAATTCAAAATTTATTTTCATTAAATTAAAAAAATTTGCATGGGACATTACGGGATTTAGTTTATCAAAAGGTTCTTTAAGCTGCTGAATAAGTAATACAAAATTATCAGTTGAGTAGTTTTTTTCCATATTTTATTACTTTGATATTAAAGTTAATAAATATTTAGTTATACTACCATTAAGTTCAGCTATAGCATCAGTAATAGGTATAGATTTAGGACAAACTTGAACACATAATTGAGCATTCCCACAATTAGCTATTCCTTCTTTAGAAATCAAATAACTAAGTCTATATTTTTCAAAATTTTTACCAGTTGGATGGAGATTAAATAAATAAGCTTGAGCTAAGGCATAAGGTCCTACAAAATTGGTTATGTCATTATACTGAGGGCAAACTTCTAAGCATGCACCGCAGGTCATACATCTTGATAGAGCATATCTAATTTGTTGTATTTCTTGAGAATAAGTGGGTCCTGGGCCTTTATCGTATGTACCATCTATATCTACCCAAGCTCTAACTTTCTTTAACCCCTCAAACATTTTAGATCTATCTACTATTAAATCTCTTATAACTTTAAACTTAGATAATGGTTCAATAACAATAGGCTGCTCTAAGTTTTCAATTAAAGTGGAGCATGCTTGTCTAGGCTTGCCATTTATAACCATAGTACAGCTACCACATACTTCTTCTAAACAGCTGGCTTCGAAAGCTATCGGCTTAACTTCAGCTCCATTTATATCCACAGGATTCTCTCTTATATACATTAATAACATTATAACGTTCATATGTTCTTTATAAGGTATTAAAAATTCTTGATAATAAGGTTTGCTATCAATACTATCTTGTCTTTTAATTTTTACATGAATTTTATCTGTTTTTTTCAGATTATTACTTCTATTTCCATTTTCTTTAGTCCCCAAAAATTTATTAATTATATCTTTAATTTCAATAACACTCATAATTATTAATCCCTTCCCCTTCTTATTTTATATTTCTATAATTTTTCTCAAATATCCTATTAATAAAAAAAATAATTTCTAAAAATGAATTTACATTAAAACAAAAAGGGAAAAAACTTAAAATAGTTAATAATATATATAGAAAATCTTAATAATAATAAAATAAAACAAATTTAAAAATATGAAGTAAATTAGAAAATAAAACTAATAAACTATCAAGGAGGCAGTATGAAAGAAGGAAAAACTTTGTTAAAAATTAAACAAAATGATACCACCCAAGAGATAAAACAGATAATAAAACCAAGAAGCTATGAACTAATGTTTATAATTAATTTTAATACTTCTGAAAAAGAAAGAAATGAATTAATAGAAACTTACAAAAAATTTATTACAGAAAATAACGGAGAAATAATTAAAGTAGAGAATATAGGGGAAAAAGATTTTGCATATCCTATTAACAAAATGAAAAAGGGATATTATGTTTTATTTGATTTTAAAGCTTATCCCGATGATGTAGTAAGATTACAAAATCTATTAAAAAACAATGAAAAAGTCGTTAGATTCATGGTAGTTAGAAAAAATTTAAAAGAAGATTAAAAGTTATTCAGTAATTCTTATTAAAATAGAATAGTTTTTTAGGAAAGCGGTAGTAGCTCAGCGGTAGAGCGCCAGCTTCCCAAGCTGGATGTCGCGGGTTCAAATCCCGTCTACCGCTTATATATATAAAAATTTGGATGGTTTTACATTTTTTACACTCAGCCTCATAATAGCTCCTGCCACCTTAATAACTATTCTATCACTACCAGATCTTTATAAATATCTGACTAAATTTAAAAAAACAGAAGCTACAATACTTGCTATAGAAAAAATAAATAAAAAAAAGAGCAAACAAGGTGGCTATTACTACTCATGTGATTTAGAAGTAGAATTTTCTACAGGTTATAATCAAGTAAGAACAAAAGTAACTTATTCATCATACGAAAAACCTGAAATAGGCCAAAAAATAGAAATAAGATATAATCCCCAAAACCCTTATCAAGCAGTTTCATTTACTGACAAAGAAATTAAAATATCAATATCTATTTTAATATTTGCTTGGATTCTTACAATATTTGGTGTTATTTATACACAAATCGGATTTAATTGGCTTATTTTTGGCTTAACTTTTCTTATATTATTTGGTATTGTTCTTTACAATTATACATTAAAATAGTACTATTTGTTATAATATGTAATTGAATTTGAGCAATATGTGGTATTTATTATCTATTTTAAAAGTCTCCATTAAAACAGATACTATAATATTTAAAACGGATATTTATAATCTTTAGTGTTTTAGCTTGCTAAATAATAATAAAATAAAACAAATTTAAAGGGAGGAAGAATGAAAGAAAGAAAATATTTATTCAAAATTAAACAAGACGATACTAATATGATTGAAGATAAATCTGATTTAAAAATCTCTAGTAAAAATTCTATTGAAGATAAGCTCAATTTAAAAATCTCTGCTAGAACGGGTATTATAATCTTTATTATTGCTTTTTACTTGCTAATAACCATCTATTTGTTCAAAGAAAACTACGACTATCTAACCAAGTTTAAACAAACAGAAGCCACAGTATTAAGTATTAAAGATATTATTATAAAAACTCGTAAAGATTCTAAAGGTTATGAGCACACCGAAAAAAAGTATGTAATAGAAGTAGAATTTTTAGTAGATGGTCAAAAAATAAAAAAAGAAATAATCTATTATAGATATCCTAAAGTAGGGCAAAAAATAGAAATAAGATATAATCCTCAGAATCCCTATGAAGTTACAACTGAGAGTACTTTCAGTATTATATTTGGCATATCCTTTCTAATATTTTTCTGGATTTTACTTGCAATTATACCTATTAAAATTTATATTTCGTCAAAGACAACAAGAAATAAATAATTAGCTTAAACAATTCTTTTGCTTGGAATTATGAATTCTTATTCAATAATTGTTAAATATTAACAGTGTTTTTTACACTAAAATACTTATTAAAAATAATGAAAATTAGAAACAGATACTATAATATTTAAAATGGGTATTATAATCTTTAATGTTTTAGCTTGCTAAATAATAATAAAATAAAATAAATTTAAAAGGAGGAAGAATGAAAGAAAGAAAATATTTATTCAAAATTAAACAAGACGATACTAATATGATTGAAGATAAATCTGATTTAAAAATCTCTAGTAAAAATTCTATTAAAGGTAAGCCCACTTTAACAATCTCTGCTAAAAGGCCTGTTATACTCTTTATTGTCTATACCTTTATTGTTTTTACTTTGCTAAAAACCATCCCTTTGTTCAAAGAAAACTACGACTATCTAACGAAATTTAAACAAACAGAAGCCACAGTATTAAGTATTAAAGATATTATTATAAAAACTCGTAAAGATTCTAAAGGTTATAGACGTACTGAAAAAGAGTATGTAATAGAAGTAGAATTTTCAGTAGATGGTCAAAAAATAAAAAAGGAAATAATTTATAGTAGATATCTTAAAGTAGGGGAAAAAATAGAAATAAAATATAATCCTCAGAATCCTTATGAATTTACAACTATAACTACTATCGGTAGTCAATTAATTATATTAGGTATATTATTTATCTGGCTTTTACTTGCAGTTATAGCTATTTCTATATAATATTTTTCTGGATTTTAGTTGCTATTATAGCTATAATTACTAAATATTAACCGTATTTTTTACACTAAAATATCTGTTAAAAACTATGAAAATTAAAATTGGAATAATAATAGAGATACTTACTGCAGCACTGAAATATAAGGGCTCAAATATTAAAGACTTAGCTATATAATTTATCCCCACTTGAATAGTATATTTCTTTTCATCCTGTAATACAATTAAAGGCCATAAGAAGTCATTCCATAAAGTTAAAAAATTCATTATAAATCCAGTTATAATATATGGCTTTAAAATTGGGATATGTATAAAAAAAATCTTTTGGAAAATATTAAACCCTTCTAACTCTGTATAATCATCAATTTCCTTAGAATAATACCTAAAAGCTTGAATAAATAATAATAAAGTGTATAAATTCACTAAAAAAGGTAAAAATACTGATACCAATTTATCTAATAAATTCAATTTCATAACAATAAAAAAATTATATATGACTTTAGCTTCAGCAGGAAATAAAAAAGATAAAGTAATAAAAGTTAAAAGCCAAGAACTCAATTTAGTTTTATTTTTATAAAAAAAATAAGCAGCTAATAAACATATTAATACACTTAATACTGCTCCTAAAATAGAAACAAACAATGAATTTAAAATATATATCCCAAAATCATAATTCTTTAAAACAATTAAATAGTTATTAATGAAATTTTTTTTAAATGAAAATAATAAAACAAAAATAATAGGAAAAATAGTGAAGATAAAAAAGATAATTAAAATAAAGGAAATTATAATATAGGAAGCTAAGGATTGGTTTTTCATATAGAGTTAATTAGTGTTAATTTTCATAAGATAGGTTTAAGGGAAAGTAGAGATTTATTTAATAAAAAAGAGTGGGCTGCCTAGGAATCGAACCTAGGACCCCTTGCTTAAAAGGCAAGTGCTCTTCCACTGAGCTAGCAGCCCACTCCTAAATCTATTGCTTTGATTTAAATCCTTTTACTGTTTTATAATCTCTTTTTTGTTTTTTAATTTTATTTTTTTTTATCAAAATTGCTCCTTTTTTATTTTATTCTATTTTCTTTTTATTTTACCTTTTTATTTTATTTTTTTATTTTTTATATTTTTGTATATTTTTTTAAACTACAGCAGAGATTCTAACAGGCATTAATAAATATAAAAATTCTTCTTTATTTTCTAATTCACATTTTAAAGGACTATCACTATCAATAAAACTTAGTTTTAATTCATCTTCTTTTATTTTATTTAGCATATCTTCTAAGAACTTACTATTAAACGCAATATTTAAAGACTCTCCTTTAAAATTACTAATAACTAATTCTTCTTTAGCTTTTCCTATTTCACTTTCTATAGATTCAATAACTAATTTATTTTTTGATATATCAAAAATAATAACTCCTGATAGCTCTTTACTTTTACTAAGTAAAGAAACCCTTTTAATAGCATTTAAAAATGGTTTCTTGCTAACATTAAATGACGTTTTAAACTTGGATGGTATAACCTCCTTATACTCTGGGAAATTACCCTCTATTAGCTTAGAATTAATAACAATCTTACCATATTCCGTATCATAACTAAAGCTAATACTATTTTGATTAAATCCGATAGATACTTCTTGGTTTAATTCTTTAATAACAGCATTTAAACTTTTAACTGGAACTATTAATTTATAATTAGCTTCTTTTGTTTTAGTGCCTTTATAATTTAGGGAATAAAAGGCTAATTGGCTTCCATCAGTTGCTACAAAATTCATTTTATTATCTTCTATTTCAAATAGTATCCCTGCAAAAACAGGGTTACTATCTTCAGGATAACTACTAGCGTAAACCACATAGTTAATAGCATTCTCAAAATCTTCACTATTTAATACTATGCTATCTTCAAAATCCCCAAACTCAAGCTCAGGGTATTCCCCTTCACTAATAGTAGTTAATTCTGCTTTAAACCCTAATGAATTAATAATTAATTTATTTTCTTCTAATTCTAATTGAATTTCAGGATAGTCAATTTTGGATACGATTTTAAATAATTCTTTAGATGGGATAATTACGCTTCCTTCACTAAATACTTCACAATTTATAAAAGCTTTAAACTCGTTTTCTAAATCAGTAGTAGTTAAAATAAGTTGGTTATCACTAGCTTCCATTTTCACCCCTTCTAAAACATTTAAAGGAGTTTTAGAGGGTATAATCTTATTAGCTACAGATAAAGCTTTTTCTAAATACACTGTAGATAAATTTACTTTCATAAATTACTTCACCCAAACTTTTTTATTTACCTTTTTTAATTTAATATTCAACTTTTATATATTATGTCCTCTTTAAAAATTATTTAACCAAATAACTATTAAACTCAATTAAAATCAAATAAATCTGAAAAATAATTTTATATTTTAATAGAAGTATTTTCTACGTTTTTTAGTTTTAAAAGAAAATAGGTTTTTAAAAATATCAATAAATAGGAATCCAAAAATAAAACCAGCTATATGAGCTAAATAAGCTACATTAGAATAAAAATTAAAAAATAAATTTAATAAGTTAAAAATAAACCAAAATATGATGAAAACAAAAGCAGGAACATACGTTAATCCTATGAATATAAAGAAAAAGTATAAAGTTAAGATAGGAGCAGTAGGATATAGTTTTAAATAAGCCCCCAATATAGCACTAACTGCTCCACTTGCTCCTATTAAATTAATATTAAAATCACCAATAAATAAAAGCTGTAATATTGCTGCTACTATCCCACCAAGTATGTAAAATAACAAAAACTTAAAAGCCCCTAACTCATCCTCAATATTATTCCCAAAGATCCATAAATAAAACATATTAAAAAATAAATGGGTAAAATTACCATGTAAAAACATATGGGTTATTAAAGTTTTGTAATCTCTTAAATAAAATAGCTTATTAAAACTTATCCCATAATTTTGAACAATTAACTCCTTATTATAAAAAACTTCTATAAAAAATATAATAACATTAATTAAAATCAGAATAAAAGTAATAACGGGAAAAGATCTTGTAGGATTAACATCCTTTAATGGAAGCATTATTTATTTATATTTTATTATTTAGTATTTTACTAAAAACACCATCAAAATTATCAAACCAATAATCCCTATAAGAATGAGATTTTACTTTATCAACATCATTAGTATTCAAATAACAATAAACATAACAATCTATATTTTTATACTTAAATTTTTTAGGTTTATTGTTTTCTTCAAAAATTTTCTTATACCAATATATCTTATTTTCATAAGAAGTAAATTTATAAGATTTTGGATCAACAAATACGATAAAATAATCATTTCCTTTTCTAAGCCAAAAAATAAAATCTGGTTTAAATTTCTTTAAGGAATTATCTTCATAATCATAATAGGGGATATAAACTTCATCTAAGCTTTCATCTATCTTACTAAACATCCACCAATCAAAACTTTTTAATTTATTATTATCATCATTTAAATATTTCTCTAATTTTTCTATGAATTCTAATTCACTTTTAGTTTTGATAATATGCTTAATATAATCAATTTTTTCATCTTTACTTACAATTAAAGGCAAATAATAATGCTCTGAAATATATTTCAAATCTAAATTTTCAAATGGCAAAGAGATTTTTGTTTGTTTTACTGCTTGTAAAATTTTATTAAAATCTTGGATTTTAGCTTGTTCAATAGATACTCTTTCAAAATGTATAATCTCATCTTTTAATTCAGAAAATTCTTTAAATTCTTGAAATTTTTGTCCCCAAAACTTAAATAAACTATCTAAAACATTAAAAATATTTCCTCTTTCAATTTCTGATTCCTTATAATAAATTTGATCTTTAAAATTAACTTGTTTTAATAATGAATCTCTAAAAAATTTAATAAGCTTTGGTTCTACATCATAATTAATTACTAAAATTCTATCATCGGTTAAAAATTGATTAAACTCCTTTAATGAATTAAAATCTTTTTCCGATATTTCATATCTTATTTCTTCTTGCTCGAAAACACTTTTAATTGATTCTTGATATTTGGGGATAAGTAAGACATTATCCTTTATTCTCTCTTCATTCTTAAATAAACTTACTTGTTTCCATTTTAAAGATTGTTTTGTAAACTCTTCTACTTCACTAATAATTTTTACAATTACTTCTTTATTAGTTCCAAAAATAAAAATGGTTTCTATTGGGTCAATATTATTTTTAATTTTATCAAAAATATATTCGCCTATTTTATTTTTAATATATAATGCTCGTTTTCTATGATTTTTAATAGGTTCAATTCTTACTCCTCTTCCTATGGATTGTAATATAAACTTTTTAGCTTCCTTTCCAACTCCTATATTAATAAATAAAATGATATTAGGTCTATTAGAATCCCAACCTTCGTAAAAAGCTCTTGAACCTAAAAGAATATTTATTTTTGAATCTTCAGAATTAATTTTTTCAAAGAATTTTTCTTCTTCAAAAGTGTGATTAACAGGGAATTCATTTAAAGCTTCTTTTAACCACTTTGGCATATCCCCAGTTTTCATTAAAGCAAAATGAACATCAGAAGTTTTTAATTTAAAAACAACCTCTCCTTTTATTGATGGATTAAAAGAAACCTCAATATCTCCACAACTCTTAGAATTAAAAACATAAAAAAGGATATCATCATATGTTATATTATCTATTTCTTTAAAATCAATATTTAATTTTTCATCATCTGGGATATCTAAATTCTCTTTTTCTTTAAAATCTTTTTTTAATTCTTCTTTAGATTCATTTATTAAATTTTTATCAAATTCACAGTTAGCTATTTTTCTTAAATGTTCAAAAAATATTTTTAAATCAGCAATCTCGCTATTAACGCTATTTACAAGCACCATCATTAATGGATTATGATAAAGACTATTATTAACTTTTCTTATCTTTTCTAAATTTTTCTTTATATAAGTAAATAAAATAGCAGCTTTTAAAATAACTTTTAATTTATCTTTTTCGTTAAGTTCACCTTTTTCGTTAAGTTCATCTTTAAAAGCTTTTGCTTCATATTCTGAAATATATATCTTTTTACCATAGCCGTTTTTAATAAATGTATAAAGGTTATATTCAAAACAAGTAGTTATTAAGTCTCTTATATCATCAAAAGTAGCTGAAAAATTAAAAAGGAATCCATTTTTAGAAAGAATAGAAAAAATATGCTGCCTTTTAGAGTCTTCTTTATCTCCTTTATGTGCTTCATCTAAAATGATATACCATTTCCCATCATTATAATAGTTCTTAAAATCTAAAATCTTCTCTTTTTGCTCATCACTTAATAAATCAGATCTATAGTAAAAAACAAAATTCTCTTTAAATAGATAATTTCTTTTTATTTTTTCATATTCTTTTAGGTCATGTAAAAGTATTTTATTTTTATTGCTTTGGTTGTATTCTTGGATATGTTTTTTAAATTGATCAATTAAATCGTCTCTATAAGTTAGGAATAGGATATCATAATCAGGTATTTCTTCCCTTTTTATCAGTCCTTTTAGGATTTCTATTAATTTTACAATAATAAGGGTTTTACCAGATCCTGTTGCCATCCAAAAACCTGCTCTATTTATAAAATGCTTGAAACTAATTTTTTGATTTTCTAATGGAAAATAATCAAAAATAAATTTATGCTTTGCTTCTTCTTTATATGGATGATCTACTTCATTTTCCGAAAGCCTATAATATAAATATTCCCTAAACAATTTTTCCTTTCTTTTATTATTAATACTCAAATCTTCATCTTTTTTAAAATCAAAATATTTTTCATAATAAAACCACAAAAGTTTTAAAATATTTTCTAAAGCTTTTTTCTGAAAATCATAAAGTTTCTTACTTTTAGAAAAACTCTCAAAATCAAACCCTCTCCAATTATTACTAAGTTCTTCAAAATCTATATTTTCTACTATATCTCTTAAAATTAATCTCATATCTTATTAAGCCCAATAAATTAAATTTTTTATAAGTTTATAATCTAAATTCTTGGTATTTATTTTTTCTCCATCTTTAAATTCTACTTCATCTTTAGTAATTCTTTTTATCCATTTACCATTTAAATTAGATAAGGTTTCAGCTATATCAATATCTTTTTCCGAATAAATTTTTGTTAAATCTGCCTTAATTTTGTTATTTTCATAATCTAATTCTATTGCGTCTAACATTTTAGGATCATTTAAGAAGATGTAATTGAAATCTTTATCAAATAAAGTTTTTTGTTCTTTTGGTTCAAGGTATTTTGCTTTTCTTAAAATTTCTTCATATTGTTCAAGTTCATAATATTTAAAAAATCCACCAGCATTGTTTTCATTGTATTTTTCTTTTACATCTTTTTCTTTTGAGATTCCTGATTTATCATAAGCTAAAACTTTTTTCATTCTTGGCAAAACTACACTATTAAAATGTTCTCCCATTTCAATTCCAATCCATTTTCTTTTAAGTTTATGAGCTGCTGCTGTTGTTGTCCCACTCCCTAAAAAGAAATCCATAACTAAATCGCCTTCGTTAGAGGTGGATTCAATGACACGCTTTAAAAGGATTTCAGAGTTTTCGGTAGGGAAAAACGTATTATGAGTTTCATAACCTTTTATATCTACCCAAAGGGTATTTAGTTGTAATTCTGGTTCTTTAAGATATTCTGGCATACCTTTAACAATATTTCCTTTTACATCAGTATATACTCTGTTATAATTTATTCGAATCCACCCTAATTTTTCATATTCATTTATTCTATCCTGTTGTAATCCCCAATGTTGTCCCTTGGGCGGATATAATTTTATTCCTAAAAATATTCTTGCTGATGCTTCTATATCTTTTAATTGACCTGGCATATCCAAGCTTATCCACTGTCTATCTTCTTCCCTTATTTTTGCTTTAACTGGTTTAAAATACATTTTCTCAGTTTTTGAAAAAAGAAACAATGAATCATTTCCAGATGGATATTTTCCTGTGAAAGCTCCTTTAGGCACATAACCTTTTTTAACTACAATCTCATTTCTAAAATTCTCTTCTCCAAAAATTTCATTCATCAATAATCTTACATACATATTGCCGTTGTAATCACATCTTACAAAAATGCTACCTGTATCTTTTAATAAATCTTTTGCTAATTTTAATCTGTTTTCAAGTAGTGTTATCCAAGTTGAATCTTTGTATTTGACATTATAAAGATAATCAGCATCTTGTTCTTTGTTAAATGGTGGATCAATGTAAATCGTTTGTACTTTTTCTTTAAATTTTGGAAGGATTGTATTTAATGCTTGGTAGTTTTCTGATTTTATTAGCCAGCCATCTAATTGATTGTCTAAATCATCAAATAAAATCAAAATCTCAATTTCTAAATCTTTAAAGTATTTTGTGTCAATCGGTAAAAATTGATATTTTTTGTTTAGTTCTTTGCCTGTAAGTGATGTTTGAATAATCTCGTCTTTGTTAAATTTTTCATCAATAACTCCTAATTCTTTCCATTCTTTAACTTGTTCATCAAAATTTTTATGATTTATTATTTTTTCAATTATTTCAAATCCTTTTTCTTTATTTTGATTTACTATTCTATCAAGAGTTATTACATAATTTGAATTAAAAACAAATCTTGGTTTGTTCCAGATTTTTACAAGCTCATCCTCAAATTTTGAAACAAAATCAATTATAAGCTCAGCAATTTCTTGAAATTTATAAATTTGATCTAATCTTTCCTTTGTCCAATCTTGTTTTTCTTTAAAAAGATAATTATAAATATAAAGTTTTAATTGTTCAGTTAAAAATGCTTTTGCGTTTTTGTGGATAAAATAATCCACTTCCGATTGCTGTTCAAACCTTCTAAAAGCTTTTTCTAAAGTATCCTCTGTTATTTTTATATCGTTCTTTTTTAGTGATTTTAAAATATCCTCTATTTTTGTTGTTCTTCCTTTTTCAGAATAATAAACATAAAAATAAATTTTTTCTTTTGTCGTTTTTTCTTCATCAAGCTCAAAAATCACTTCTCTTTTTTCATTAGCTTTTTTATACTCAAGCTTAGAAACATCAAAATAAAAACTATATTTTTTATCTCTCTCTACGATTTTTACCTCTAAGCTCTTAAAAATTCTATCAGTTTTTATATAATAAAGATCCCTTGTCTTCCAAAATAAAACTACATCCTCATTATCACTATAAATCCTTTCATAAATCTGATGATAAAATGAAGTATTAACAAAATATATTGATCCTGATTCAGAGAAATATCTTGAGAAGAAAGTATAAAGTTTTTCAAATAACTCAGCCTCAAAATTGGGATAAATACTTAAAACTTTTTCTACTTTTTCTTGAAGCTTTGGTTTAAATTCATTTTCATAATATTTTCTTTTAATTTTTAAAAGATTAATAAATCCGCCTTGTCCTTCTATTTCGGTATCCCCAATAAACATTGAACCTAATAAATTATAGAATTTTTCTCTAAATTTACTTATAGTCACCATCTTTATAACCTCTTAAATACTTGTTTTTTTAATTAAAATATTCTTTAAGATCTAATCAAAGAGAGTATCAATAGAGTTAATTTTAAGGATTTCGTGATTATAAAATGGTTCCGCAAACTCAGTCCTTGCCAAAAACCCCCAATACTTTGCATGAGTCTTAATATATTCTTCCACTTTAAAATCCTCAAACTGACTCTTATAAGCCTTACATGCCTCTATCTTCTTATCTATAAATCCACTTATATCCACTACAAACGAAGGAGTTAAGTTTATCCTTAAATGATTCGAAAAAAACCTAAAAATCTTCTTAGGATAATTTGCTTCCTCTTTTAATAAATCATTATTACTTAAATCTAATCCAGTTGTATTTAATAAAACAAAATTTGAATCTAATTTAAAATTAACTTTAGTTAATTTTGAATAAAATCGTGAAGCATAAGAAATATTAAAAGCTTGGATATGATCAGGATGAGCATCTAACTCAAGATGACAAAAAATTAACTCAGGCTTGAAAACCCGCATAACAGAAGCTACCTTGGATCTGGATTCAATACTATCAAATAAAAACCTGTTTTTAAGATTTAAAGTAATCCTATAAGCTCCTAAGATTTCAGCAGCTTTTTTAGCTTCTTTTAATCTCTTTTCAGGATCACCTTTGGGAGTAGGCTCACCATTCGTTAAATCCAAAATCAAAACCTTATAACCTTTAGAAACAAACTTAGCAATAGTACCACCCATAGAAATCTCACAATCATCAGGATGAGCACCTATAGCCATAACATCTACTTTCATAACATATCCCCCTCAATTACAAATATCTCTTAGATAAAACAATTTTAACAAAACAATTTTAATAAGGTAATTTTAAATTGATAAAGTAATTTTAAATTGATAATAATATAATGGCAACTAATGATAAAATTAAACCAATGGCTTGTAATAAAGTAATTTTTTCTTTTAATATTAAGAAAGCTAACAAAATAGTAACAATAGGATATAAAGCTGTTAAAACAGTAACTATGGATAAATTCCCTTTCTCGTATGCTTTTAATAGAAAGAAAGTACCAATTCCCCCAGTTAATCCTGCTAAAAAAGGAAACAAAAAACCTAATTTATTAGTTAAATTAAAAATATTAGATATTAAAAATAAAGCAGTAAAAACAGAAACTAAAAACCCCCCTAACATTTGATAAAAGAAACCTAACTTAGGATCAATATAATTAGTCCCTAATTTCATAAAAAATCCTGATATGCCCCAAAATATTATACTCAATAAACTAAAAAATAACCAATCCTTCATAATACTATATATTTCTAACGATTCATAAATAAAAGAAAACCAAATATAGAATTTAAACAAGAAAGTCCTAACATAATCAAAGAAATACCCACTCCTATACCATTAATTATTTTATCATTATTATCAACAGATTTAATAAATCCAAAAATACCTAAAGCCAAACCCAAAATAGAAAAAAATATTCCACATATAGCTAATAAATTTGCTGGACAAGCTATAACCCCTAAGGCAATGGAAGAAATCCCCAAAATTTTAGGAATATTATTAGACGGAGGATAATTTACAGATGGTTGCTGCTGAAAAGAAGGAACCCCTTGATTAAAAGGTACCTGCTGAGATTGCTGTTGATAAGGAAACTGTTGAAAAGAGTAAGGATCTTGGTTAGGTAGTTGTTGTTGATAAGGTTGTGGTTGATAAGAAACATCTTGAGAATAAGGTTGCTGTGGATAAGAAATATCCTGAGAATAAGATTGTTGTTGAGGAAATTGATATCCTTGCTGTGGCATCTGCTGATTTAAATTAATATTTTCTTTTAAATCAACTCCACAAAATGGACAAACCTTAGCATCATCGGGTATAAAATTCCCGCAATTTAAGCACTTATTCATTTACTATCCTCCTAATAATGATTACTAAAAAATATCTAAGATAAAAATATTATTTCCAAATGGAACTAACATCAAATTTTAAATACTTAATATTAATATTATTATCAGTTTGGAAAGTGCTATCACTTAAATCTTTAGAATAAACTAATTTAGTATTCATAGATAGATCGTAAGACTCTAAATTAGGATACTTAGAAATTCTAAGATAATACTTAGATATATTATAATCTTTTAGATACTTATTTTTATCTAATTCACTTAAGAAATTATCAACCTTAAATATAGCAAAATCTTCTAAGGTATTAGTATTAACCACATTAACAGCCATATCTATATACTTAGCATCTTTACCTAAAATAAATAAACTTCTTAATCTTGAAAAATAAGTAGTAGCTTCAGGAGATAATATATCATTTATACTAACAACCTTATCTAAATTCAAATTATTAGGATCTAAAGAAACTAAAAATAAATTAGAGCTATCCTTATTCTTACTATCTGCAAATAAAACTAATTTATCATTATTCAATAAATAATCTAAATAAAAATCATCATTAATAGTACCCAAAGCTAAGGATCTTAAAATTTTCATCGATTTTAAATCAATTAAATTAATTAATATATTTTCTTTTTCATAAGGTTTAAAGGATCTACTTTGTGAAATAACGATTAATTTATCTTTATACAAAACAAAATCTTTAATATATTCATCAAAAGCTCCACCAAAAGCAAAACCCCTTATAAAATTAAAATTACCATCTAAAATAGATACATATATATCCTTATTATCTGTAGATTTTGAATAGTTTCCCATCAATAAATACTTATTAGAACTTAATTTATATAAATAATAAGGTTTATCTTCAGAATTAGTCCCAATTAAATACATTTTATCAACATCTAAATTATTATCCAATTTAATGATTAAAGAATTTTCTTTGCCAAAAGTAGCGCTCCTTGTAGAAGCCAAAATATAAGGATTATCATCAACAAAAACTATATTAGAAACATCTTCCTGTCTATTGCCACTTATAACATAATAATTAACTAAATCCAAACTACTATCTAAAACAGAAACTAAAATATCTTCTAATGTATCTTGATTATAACTCCAAGTATTACCTGCAGCCAATAAATAATCTTTATATTTTTTTACACTAATTAGATTATCATTAAATAAACCACTTAAAACTCCAACATCTGCTAAATATTCATTACTATTTTCTTTAACCATTAAAAATAGAAAATCAACACCATTTTGAGTAAAGCTTTTGGTATCTCCATAAAATAAATACTCTCCATTACCTAAATTAATAGCTCCTTTTAAACTATCAATAGAATTAGCTTCTAATACTTTCTTATTTCTTACTTCATAATTTAATCTATAATCTTTATAACTTTTATAACTATTTTTTTGATCATATTTAGCTGTGTAAGCAAAATCTAAAAACCAAATTAATGAAAAAATAAATAAAACAACTATGGAAACTAATTTTAAATATTTATTAACTTTATCCATAATACTACCTCCTTTTTTAATTTTGTTTATTTTAATTTTGGTTATTTATAAACTTTTTATAATAAAACTGGACTATAAAAGAGGCGACATCAGAAGGGGTAGTCCCAGGCCCAAATCCTGCATCATAACCTAATTCCTTAGCTAATCTATGATCGATCCTACTACCTCCACATATAACTATAACTTTATCCCTAATACCTTCAGCTTCTAATATATCTACTAATTCCGTTAAATTCCTGATATGCATATTTTTTTGAGTAATAGTTTGAGAAACTAAGATAACATCAGCATTTAATTCTTTAGCTTTTTCAACTAAAACAGCAGGCATAACCTGCGGCCCTAAATTATATACCTTAAAAACTTTATAAGCTTCTAATCCCTTCTCACCCTTAAAACCTTTTATATTTAATATACTATCTAACCCTACAGTATGACTATCAGTACCAATTGTAGCACCTAAGATCACTAATTTCTTCTTAATATACTTATTAACAAAATCTTCTACTTCATCTTTTGACATCTTCTCATATTCAGGTATCACAGGTTTAATATTATCCAAATCAATATCATAAGTAGTAGCAGCATAAACTACAAAAAAATAAAAATACTCCAAAGGTTCTTCTACAGTAGCTATTTTAATATCTTTAAACCCCATTTTACTTAATAAAACTTTAGCAGCTTCTATAGCTATATACCTGTCTTTTGCAGGTATTGTAAAACTTAATTGTATTATTCCATCATTAAAAGTATCTCCATATGGCCTTATATACCTATTATTTAATAACTCCTTTATATCTACTCCTTTAACCTCACTCATATTAACTACATTTATTTTTTTATTTTTTATTTTAATTATTTTTTCTTTTTTAATTTATACCTCTCTAAAACTCCTCTTTTTTGTTTATTTTTTATATCCCCTACTATTAAATCTTTATTTTTTTCAATTTTAATACTATTTTCTTTTAGATCTTTGGGTAATTCTTCTTGATGAGCAAATATGTTGGAAATATCAGCAGGTATAAATGTAGACTTAACTCCCTCTTGCTCCTCTTTGATATTTTTAATATCCTTAGGTAAAATTTTATCTTTAAATAAAGCAACTAAAGGAGCTGCAATAAAAATAGAAGAAAATGCCCCACTAAATGTACCCACTGCTAAAGCTATAGAAAAACTCCTTAATGTTTCACCACCTAAAAATATTATCCCAAATAATGTTAATAAAACTGTTAATGTGGTGAAAACAGATCTTGTTATAGTCTGAACTACCGATTTATTAATCAATTCATCAAATTTTGTTAAATTTAGTTCATTATTAGAATTTAACTCTATTTTTATATTTTCTCTAATTCTATCAAAAATAATAATAGTATCCATAACAGAGTACCCTACAACAGTTAAAACCGCAGCTAAAAATATGCTATTTATTTCAAACCCTGCAAACCCACTTAACCCTAAAATTACATAAATCCCAAGCATCACTATAACATCATGTAATAAAGCAATATCCGCTATAATACCATATAAAATATTATTCCCAAATCTAAAAGCAATATAAATTATCTGAGCAACAAGAGCAACAACCAAGGCAACAATAGCATTAATTAATGTTTGCTTACTTATTGAAGAACTAATATTCTCTGATCTCCTAATAACCCCACCTATAGACTCTAAATCTTTATTGATTTTATTTTTTTCTAATTCATCCATGGGGCGTGTTTTAAGAACTACAACCCTTTTATACTCACTAGAAGGTAAAATAACCTCTTGAATAATAAGCTCCTTGTCTTTATTATATTTCTTATAAATATCAATTATCTTAGAATTATCAATATTTTCCTTAAAAGCTACCTCCGTTAATGTACCACCAAGAAAATCTATCCCTAACATCTTAACTATCTTTAAACTGAAAATAGAATAAAAAATAATACCCAAAAATAAAATACTATATACCAAAATAATACTTAAAATAATCCTTGAATTTTTAATTAAATTAAATCCTTTTTGCTGAATCTTTTGAATAAGAAAACTTAAATAAAAAGAAAACCCAATAAAAATTATAAATAGAATAACGTCAAAAGTGTTTAAATTTTCAAGAAAATTCATATTAAAACCTCCATTAAGTATTTTCAATAATTATAAAGTATAGTAATTAATTTTATTGTTTTTTAAATATTTCTCTAGGGTTAGCAGCAACTAAGAACGCATTCATTTGCTTTAAAACATCTAAAACTACTCCCACTATAATTAACATAGAACTACCACTTATATAATATCCAATTAGCCCCATTAAAGATATCTCCTGAATACCAGTTATTTTAGATAAAATCCAGTTAATAATATACATTAAATAAGGGGGAGCAATAGTAATAAAAGCTAAAGCTAACCCAGATATAAATGCTAACTTATATAAAGTTTGCTCTAAAAATACTTTAGTATCCTGTCCCGGCTTTATCCCTAAAATCACAGCACCACTCTTATTTAGATAATCACTTAAATCATCTACATTTATTATAATAAATGTATAAAAATAAGTAAAAATCATAATTAAAGCAGCATAAACAATGGAATGCCATAAATTCCAAACCAAACTATTAAAAAATACTTGTAAATTACCTAAACTAAAATCAGAAGGTATAACTAAATGAGGTGGAACTATTGTTTTATAAATAAAATTTAAAAATATATTGCTAGAAACAATAGTTTCATCAATTTTTAAAGCTTGTAAAATAGTAATAGGGAAATACAATAAAGCTACAGCAAATATAATAGGTAAAACCCCTGCAGATAATAAAGGTAAAGGTAAAAAAGTATTTCTTTGCTGAGCTGATACATTACCTCCAAATACTCGCTGAGTTATAATTATAGAAATCTTCCTTATAGATAAAGATAAAAAAGCTACAACAGCTACAAATAATACAAAAAAACCTACCTGAAAACCTATAACTAAAATACTATTTAATAAATTAGAACCAATATTAGAAATAGAATCAATAATGAAACGAGGTAATCTAAATAAAATAGATGAAAAAATCAAAATGGAACTACCATTCCCAATTCCTTTTTCATTAATCTGATCAGCTAAATACATTAAAAACATACTACCACCAACTAATGAAGCAATAACTACTAATAGCCCTAATAAAGAATTATCATAAAAAATCCCAGGATTAATTCTATGAAGACTAAGAGTAGCAAAAGTAGCTTGTAAAATAGCAATAACAATAGCTAACCATTTAGTATAGAAATTAATTTTTCTTCTACCTTCTTCACCGTATTCTTTTTGTAAAGCAGCTAACTGAGGAAACCCTGCTATTAATAATTGCATTATAATAGCAGCATCTATATAAGGGATTATGCCTAAGGAAGTAATCGCAAAATTATTCAAAGCACCACCAGTAAATAACCCAAAAAACGCAAATAAATTACCCCCTGCACTAATAAACTGTCTCCAAACCTCTAAATTAATTCCAGGAACCGTTATATTAGTAGATAATACAAATAAAAAAATAGCAAATAATACAAATTGAATTCTACTTATCAATTGCTTATACTGAACACTCTCATAAATCTTATTTAACTTACTATCTATCATATTTAATCTTCCTTTATAATATTGTTTATTAAATTTTTCAAATTAGTTTTAATTTGTTTATGTAAAGAGTATTTAGTTTCATTATCTAAGTTCTCATAAATAATATAAGAAATAACTCCAGCTACTGCTCCTATTATTGCAGAAAATAATAATTTCCTTTTAGAAATTTTTTTAATTTTATTATCATTAACTAATTCTTTATCTTCCTTATTTGTATATATTTCATTCATAAAAACTTACTCTCCTTTTATTTCTTTTCTATTTTATAATAATTAAATTTTCCAATTTTAATTATCATAGGTTCAACAAAGTCTATATATTTATTTGCTAAATCTAATTTTTTAGAAGTATCATTAAAAATGATATATACTCCTCCTTGTGAAATAAGCCTTTTAGCTTCTGATTTACTCTCTACTATTCCTGAAATATATAATAAATCTATAATATTTACTTTATTTTCTTCGTTAATAATGTTAGGGGGTATATAATGAATGGGAATATTAGAAGGTAGATCCTTTTTAGAATAAATTTTAATAAATTCTTCAAAAGCCTGATTAGCTAATTCTTCAGAATGATAAATGCTTACTATTTCTTTTGCTAACTCTAATTTAACATCTCTTGGATTTCTATCTTTATTCATTTCTTTTAATTTTTCAATAGTTTCAGTAGGTAAATTTGTACATAATTCATAGTATCTGTAAATTAAATTATCAGGGATAGTCATAATCTTAGAAAACATTGTTAAAGGATCTTCATCAATACCTACATAGTTATTTAAAGATTTACTCATTTTATTAACCCCATCTAAACCTTCAAGTATTGGCATCATAATAGCTACCTCTGGTTCTTGATCATATTTTTCCTGAATATACCTTGTTACTAAAAAGTTAAATTTTTGATCAATCCCACCTAATTCTACATCAGCTTTTAAATAAACACTATCATAAGCCTGAAATAACGGATACATTAATTCATGTAAAGAAATCGGTTCCCTATTTAAATACCTGTTTTTAAAATCTTCTCTTTCTAACATCTGAGCTAATGTATATTTAGAAGCTAAAGATATAATTTCATAAGGACTTAATTTATTTAACCAACTAGAATTATATACTATCTTAGTTTTATTTAAATCTATTATCTTTGACAATTGCTTAAAATAAGTTTTAAGATTATCTTCTATTTCCTCTTTAGTTAGCATAGGTCGAGTTTTAGATTTTCCACTAGGATCACCTATTAAAGCAGTAAAATCCCCTAATACTAAATAAGTATCATGTCCTAAATCTTGAAATAACCTAAATTTTCTTAATACTACTGCAAAACCTAAATGAATACTATTAGCTGTAGGATCTATTCCTAACTTTACTATCAACTTCTCTTTTCTTTTTAACTTGTCCTCTAGTTCCTCTAAATTTATTACTTCTTGAGTTCCTTTTAAAATCATTTTAATTTGATCAGTTACTAACATAATCAATCCCTCTCATTTCTTATATTAGAAAATTATTTAAGAATTATAATTATTTAGGAATTCTTTTAAAGTTATCCAACTAAGTAAAGCACACTTTAATCTTACTGGAATCTTATTTATATCTTTTAAAGCTAATAAATCTTGAAATTCATTTTTTAAATGATTTAATTCATCTTTGAAAATATCTTCATAACTTATTTCACCTTTTATATACTCAATAATTTTATCAACTATTTTTTTAATATCATTTAGCGAATATTCTTTTAAGATGGAAATTATATAAGACATAATAGAAGCGGAAGCAATAGAAACAGAACAACCTTTCCCTTCAAAAGATAACTCTTTTATCTTATTATCACCTATTTTTAAAAATAAATGTAATTCATCCCCACAAGAAGGATTAATCCCTTCTTGATCAAAATTATAATTCTCTAAAATTTTTTTATTAAATGGCCTTTGATAATGCTCAATTAAAATATCATTATATAAATTACCTAAATTATTTAATTCCATAGATTTTTATTTTTAATTAGTTTTTATTAATTCCTGTTTATTTAAGATATCTATCATATTTTTTAATTTATAATCCATAATACTCCTTGGCAATAAATAAGGAATAAAATCAATTGTAAATATCATTTTATTTAAATCAAAATAATTAGAAATGTTATTTAAAAAATTATTAATCTTTTCTTCATTTTCTAATAAAGAAGATTCAGTAGAAATAACTCCAGCTAATAGATATTTACTTAGCTTACTAAAATCAATATCCTTTAAATTATTTCTATAAAAATTAATAGAAATACCTTTAACTTCTAAAGAAAAAATATCTAAATAAACCTTATTTAAATTAGAATAAGTAAAATAAAACAATTCTAAATCTTCTTTATTTAATTCATTTAGCAATTTTTTTAAATACTCAAAATTTTGTTTAAATAATTCAAAATCCTTAGAATATGAAAAATCAAGATACTCAACTAAAACAATGGAAATATTTTCTTTTGATAATTTGGTATTAACTAAGTAACTATTTAAATTTTTACAAAACTCTAAAAGTAAAAAGTTAATTTGCTCAAAAGTTAAATTAGAATATTTATAAAAAGTAAAAACAGAAGGCAAAGTTATTAATATTTTCTTATTAATTAGGTTTTCATTAGTTTTATTGAAATAATCTAAATAAAGGTAATCTTTGAAGATAATTTCAAAATTATTATAATTTAAATCAAAATTAGAGATTTCAAGTTTTCTCCAAAAAGTATTTGTTTCCTCAAATCTAATCAAAGTGTTAGCAATTGAATTTTTTAAAACTAAAGTAAAAGGTCTTAATAAATCCTTAAATTTAAACAAACCAGGATTATAATATTTTAAACTCAATTCATTTTGTAAATTAATGAAATTTAGGAAATCTTTATAAAAATATTTTTCTAATTCTTGTTCATTTAGTCTATTCCTATCAAAATCTCTTGTTTTTTTAATTAATTCTTCGCTTCTTGGATATAAAGAAGGTATTAATATATTCATATATCTCATTCTCCTTGTTATTTTATTTTAATCATAATCATATATATTAATCATAGAAATAAATAAATTTTTACCTAAGGACATATCTCTATTATTCTTTATTCTTTTTTTAACGAAAACAGTAAAAATACTAATTTGTTTATTCATTATCACTACTTCCTAAAGAAACTTCGCATATGCTAACTACATTATATTTTTAATTTAATTTTTTTACTAGAATTAATCGACTGTTTTTTCTTTATTTTTTTCTGTTTCAGATTTTACATAAACTACCTTTAATCTTTTAAATATTTCATCTTTTAGTTTCTTAAGAGTAACAAAATATATTAATCTTTGAGTTATTACATTTTGATCTAATTTAGCTTGAGATAATTCCATAACAAATCTTTGAGTTTCAGGATCATTCTTTAGATAATGTTCTATTTCTAAGTTATCAACATTTATATTATACTTCCTTATTAAGTTATTTAGTATGATATATCTTTTGATATTATCCTTAGCTATATTTTCTATTTGTTTATTAAATTCTTCTTCTGTTTGATTGACAGATTTAAGATAATCTTCTAAAGTTCTATTTTGATTTTTTAGAATTAATAAGAAATTATTTTTTTGAGCTTCAATTTCTTTTTTTAACATAGTCTCTGGTAATTCAAAATCAAGATTTTCTTTTAAATAAGCTAAAAATCTATTAAAAACTAAATCTTTTTTAAGATTTTCTATATCTGCTGTAATAACTTTATCTAAATCCTCTTTTAATTGATCAATTGAATTATAATTAATCAATTTAATTAATTCCTCATCAGTAGGTAAAATCTTTTCAAATATGTTATCAACTTTAATTTTTATTTTAAGTGTTCTATTTTTAAGTAATTCAATATTTTCAGGTCCAGGTATAATAAATTCTTTTTCTTCTTCTTTTTTCATACCTAAAATATTTTCAAATAACCCAGGTAATAATAACTCTTTTTTAGCTATAATAGAATAAACTTTATTATCTCCACCTGATAATAACTCATTAGTATTAGCATCTCTAATTTCAAAAATGATATCTGCTCTATCTCCTTCCTTTATACCTTCTTTACTTTCAACAAATTTAACATATTGCTCTCTTATATAATCCAATCTTTTCTTTAATTCCTCTTCTTTATTTATATTAATTTCATTAACTTCTAATTCTACATTATCATTTATTTCAAGAATTGGTTCAATTTCTAAGGTTATTTCATACTCAATTTTTTCATAATTAGCAGACTTTAATTTTATATTTAAAATAGAAATTACATTATAATTTAATGAAGTTAGTAAATCTCTAATAGATTGATTAATAGCTTCTTCTGTAACTTTTTGAAAAATATAACCCTGCCCTAATTTATTTTCAATTATATTAAAAGGTACTTTACCTTTTCTAAAACCTGGAACAACAAAATCTTTTTGAATTTCTCTCATTACTTTAGAATAAGCATCATCAATAGAATCCTTATCTATTTCAATATTGAATACTTTAATAGTATCTGCTTTTTTAATTTCATTTAGTACTTTTGACACTTTATTAAACCTCCTTTTTATAGTTGTTTTTTTTATTTTTTTTATTTAATTTTTAAATGTTTAATAGAATCGGAAATCCAAGAAGCAAAATAATCATAACTTAAATAATGGTTATTAAATAACTCGATAATATAAGGTACTGTTAAAGACAAGATAAAAACCCCAATCATAAAATTAACAGGGAAAGATAACATAAATACATTAGATTGAGGAGCAACCCTTGCTATTAATCCTAAACCAACTTGCCCAATAAAAATAGCAACTAACACTGCACCAGCTACATGAATTGCTATATAAAAAAATAAGTTAGTTAAAGAAATTAAAGTTTGTATAAAATCTTTAGAATAATTATAATAAGAAGCTACAGGTAAAACAGTAAAAGAGAAATCAATAGCCTTAAGAATAAAATAAAATCCTCCGTTTAATATAAAAAATGTAAAGGCAAAGTAAAAGAAAAATCGGGCATTCATATTAACAGCACCTAACTGCGGATCAAAGGAAGCACCAGTAGAAAGCCCTAACTGCTGATCCAGTAAAGCTCCAGCACCCTGCATAGCATATAACACAAATATCATAAAATATCCCATAATTAAGCCAATCAAAAATTCCTTAGCAACATTAAATAAAATCCACATTATATCAAAAGAAATAGAGTTAACATCTATAGGTAATCTCCAAAAAAATATCAAAGAAATTAAACCAAGAAACCCTATTTTTAAAGGAGTGGGCATATGGGGACTAGCAAATAAAGGAGCTTGAATAGCTAATCCTGCCATCCTTGAAAATATTAATAAATAAAATACTAGTGACTTTAAACCTAATTCCTCTGGACTCATTTTTTAATATTATTAATAAAATTAAATTTATTTCTACTTTAATTTAATTCAACATCCTTTACATCTTTACCTTTTAAAAATAATAACTCGTAAGTGTAAAATATCAAAATAGAAAAAATAATAGAGGATATTATAGAATTATTTAAAAATGGTAAGGCATTAATATAACATAATATAAACCCAGCTAAATCTTTTGAATACATATTTGTTAATAACCAAACCCCAAAATTAGAAATAATAAAAAAATAAATAGAACTACCTACAGATAAAATTAATCCTAAAATAGTTTTTGATAATTTACTATATTTATTAAAAATAAAGTAAGAAAAAATGGAATAACTTAAGAAAGCAAAATAATTAAAAATCATACCTTTATAAAATCCTAAAATCAAATCTGTTATAAATAATATAACTATTGGTATCAAAAAAGAAATATACTTTAGTAATTTATTAAATTTATTATCTAGCTCAATTGGTAAAATGGATGAGAAAACAGATATGGAATACAACGGAGAAAAATTAGGGATATGAGGTATTAGCCTATAAAATATCCCTAGAAATATCACAAAAATTATATAAAATAACCTTTTATTATTATTAAGTATTTTATTTTCAAAGGATTCATTCATTTTAATTTTCCCCTCCTTTTATTAATTTTTTATTTTTACAACATATTTAAAGTTCTATATATTAATTTCAAAAAAAATTATAAAAATCTTTCTTAAAGAATTTAGTAAATCTATAAAATTGGCAAATATCTTATATAGATTAATTAATGATATCAATTTATTGAGGTAGATTAAGAAAAAAGGATTACAGATATTGTTTTTTTATTTATAAAGTTAGTTACTTTGCTTTATTTATAGTGTTTTAAAAAGATATCTAAATATTGTTTAGAAATTTTTTTACAATCAAATTTTGAAATTATTTCATTTTTTATATTATTTTTATTCTTTTTATTCAAATCTATTTTTAATAATATTTTTTTTAAACTAAAGTTAAATGGATTAATAGGAAATATAAAATGATTTATTAGTTCTGGATATAATTCATAATAAGGGCTGTTTTGGGTAATTATTAATTTTTTATTAAAATAAAGTGCTTCTAAAGCTGTTAAGGAAAATGTTTCTTCAAAACTTGGTAAAATTACTATATCACTTAATTCTATTAATTTTAATGTTATGTATCTTTTATCATGATAAAAATTCCCTATTTCATCTATATTTATTAAAAAAATATTTTGATTAGATTTAGAAATAGATTTTAAAGTTTCGTAGTAATTTAAATCATAACTAACAGGATATCCTAATATTATTAAAACAAAATCTTTATAAATTTTTTCTTTATCAAAAACTTTTATAAGATTAAGAATATTCTTTATCCTATCAAATCTCCCTACAAAAAGTAATTTGTTTTTTGAAAGATTTTTTACTTTTAATATTAAATTAAAAATTAAATCTTTATTTAAGCTATTATTTAAAAAGTTATTATTTAATATATCTTCTATTTCTTGAAAATCTAAACAATTGTAAATAATATATTTGTTTATTTGATTTAAAAGATTATAAATATTTCGATTTTTTCTAAAAAGATTTAAAAACAAATTTTGTTCCCTTAATGAATTAAAAATAAAATATTGAATATAATTAGATTCTAAAGCTAATAAAAAACCATTTGTAAACTTTAAAAAATCCCTATTAAAATAATAATTATTGATAATATTGCTAACTAAGTTTATAAAGTTCTCGTTTAGTTTTAAAATAAAAAATGATAAAAATCTGTTTAACAAAGAATTAGAGGTAATAAATTTGGATAAGAAAAAGTTTGTATAATTAGCAGTAATACCTACATGCTTACCTTTGTATAAATAAGCATAGTTATTAAAATTATAAAATAAATGAATATAAAATCCAAAAAAATGATTTAGTTTTAAATTGGGATCATATGCTAAAATTTCTATATCATTTAAATTAAGTTCTTTTAGATCTTTGAGAATATTTTTTGTGATCCAGTAAGCTTGTAGTATATCCCCTGCTAACTCTTTTTTTATATATACTTTTTCATTGTTTATAAAAAAATTTTCGTTTATAGTTCTACAATATATTCCTATCTGCTTTTTCATATCTAATTGGTATTTTTTATTTTATTTAATAATTTTTAATTTTTTTAAAGAAAACCTTTTTAAATTATAAGATATGTTTTCAAAATAAAATATTTTTTAATTATTTTTAAAGGTAATAAAAAAAAAATGTAAAATATTATTAATAAGTAAATAAAGAAAGTAAAAAAATAGTATTTTTTTAAGAGGTGGGAAAAATGCTAACTTTAACAGAAAAAGCTTTAAATAAAGCGAAAGAATTAATAGCAAATGAAAATGAACCTAATTTGGCTTTAAGAATTTTTGTAATACCTAGTGGGTGTTGTGGTATAGACTTTGGTTTGGAGATTACAAATGAATTTGATAGCTCAGATAATTTTATAGATATTAACGGTTTAAAAGTAGTAGTAGATGATTTTAGTTATCCATTTGTAGAAAATGCAGAAATAGATTTTGTTGAAAGTGAAGGGATGGGTTATTTTATTATTAATTCTAATATAAATAAAGGTTGTGGCTGTGGAAACGGAAAAGAATGTAATTGTGGAGGATCTTGTGCTTGTAATAATTAAAAATACTAATTAAAATAAAAAAATAAAATAAAGTATTAAAAAAGCAGGAGGGAAAAATGCTTTTAGCAGCTGAAGGGGCTTCTCCATTCTTAAAATACCTTATGTTCCCTAACTTTGAAATTCACCTCAATACCATCGTTAGTACTTATATTGTTATGTTTGTTATCTTTATATTTGGGATCCTTTATAGAAATTCTGTATATTCTACTCTTAATAAACTGAAATTTTATCCCTTAAATACTGAAATACTGATTCCTAAGCCTTTAAGTGTTCAAAATATATTTGAATTAATGATTGAAGCTATTAATAATATAAATGAATCGATATTAGGTAAAAGAGTGGCTAGTAGGTATATGCCTTTACTCGTTTCATTTTTTATTTTTATTTTATTTTCTAATTTATTAGGATATATACCTCCAGTATGGAAATCTTCAGGTTATAGTATGATAGTACCACCTACAAGTGATTTAAGCACTACTTTAGCTCTAACTTTAATATCTATAATAGCATATAATGTATTAGCAATAAAAGAAACGGGATTAAAAAATTGGTTAAACCATTTTATATTCCCTATTCCTACAATACTTGCTAATAAAACTACTTTTACAATTATACTTGCTCTTGTTTTATTCCCTTTATTTTTAATATTAAATATATTTGATGTTTTTGCCAGAACTTTGTCTTTATCTGTAAGATTATTTGCTAATATATTTTCTGAACATACAATGGTTGAACAGTTAGTTCATATGATAATAAAAGAAAATAGTATATTTTTAAAGGGATTTTTGTATATTTTAAGTTTATTTGTAATGCTAATAGGTTTATTAGCAGCATTTATACAAGCTACTATATTTGAGATCTTGAGTGCAGTTTATTTAGGTTTATATCTACATGAACACGAAGAACATTAAATAATAAAAATAAATAATAAAAATCCTAAAAGTTAAAGGAGGGAAAATAATGAATAATAATAAGTTAAAAAGCTTATTTACAATAATATATATCTTATTTATAGTTAGTTTGTTAATCAGTGTGTTTAGTTTAAGGGCTTTAGGAGCAGGAGAAGAAGTAGGTAATTTATTAAATAATATAAATATAAGTCAAAAATCTTTAGGTACTATAGGTTTGGGTATTGCTGCGTTTGGGGCAGCTTTAGGGATCGGTGTTTTAGGTAGAGCACTATTGGAAGGTATATATAGAAATCCACAAACTACAGGTTCTATGTTAGTTTGGTTCTTTGTTGCTTTTGCTTTAATTGAAGCTCAAGTGCTTTATGTATTATTTGTTGTTTTAGCTATATTAAAATAAAATTAAAGCTGTTTTTATTATTTAATAAAAGCTATTTTAGGGGGTTAAAATGGGTGATCTCTTAAATGTTCCTACTTTGATTCTTCAAATAGTTAATTTTATTCTTTTTGTGATTATAGCTTATTATCTGTTTTATAAGCCATTTAAAGATATAACTCAGGCAAGACAAAATGTTATAAAAGAAAATTTAGCTAAAGCTGAAGAAATACGAAAAGAAATAGAACAGATAAGAGTAGATTTAGAATCAAAATTAAATAAAATAAATGAAGAAAGAGAAAAAATATTATCAGAAGCTGTAAAAGAAGCTGAAAATATTAAAAACTATATAATCGAAGAAGCTCAAAATAAAGCTAATGAAATTAAAAATAAAGCTATAAAAGAAATAGAATATGCTAAGAAGCAAGCTCTAAATGAAATTAAAGATACCTATGTCAATGTCGTAACCGAATTAGCTAAGGGAGTATTAAAAGATGTAGTAGACGAAAACGTAAATGCTAAAATAATCAAAACTGCTTCCGAAAAACTCAAAAATATAAATTAAAAAAAATAAAAAAATTAGAAAAATAAAAAAAGCTAAAAATATAAATAAGTTTTTTTTATTATCTTGGTAAAAATAAATGTAATATTTATTATTTTGGTGTTTTTTTATTTTTTAATTTTTGGTATTTAAGGGGGTGTGTGAAAAAATATATGTCTTTACTAAATAATTCTACTAAAACTGAAATAAAATTTGGAACTGATGGATGGAGAGCTGTTATATCTAAGGATTTTAATTTTGATAATTTAACTAAGCTTGCTTGTGCTATAGCATTATTTATAAAAAGTAATGAAAGAAAAAATATAGAGGTCTATAATATTGATTATAATAATTATCCTAATGCTTCTTATAAAGTTAATTATAGGGATTATAGTTATGGAGTAGCAGTAGGATACGATTTTAGATTTATGTCAGAATTATATGCTAAACATGTATCAGAAGTTTTATCAGCTTTTGAAATACCTGTATATTTAAGTTCCTATAATTGTTCTACCCCTGCTCTATCTTTAGCTACTTATAAAAACTATTGTGCAGGAATTATGATAACAGCTTCTCATAATCCTTATTATTATAATGGACTAAAGTATAAAGCAGAATATGGTGGTAGTTCTACTCCTGAAATGACTAAACTCATTGAATATTATTTAGCTAATTTAACTATAAACAATAACTTAAAACCTAATTACAACTTAATTAAAGAAATTGATTTTAACAGTATTTATCTAAATGAATTGCTAAAATTTATAGATATAGAAAGAATAAAAAACTATATAGTAAAAAACAATATCTTGATAGTAATAGATTATATGTATGGAGTTTTAGCTAATTCCTTTAGGAAAATTATAGATTTAGAATCTAACATAGTAGAGATTAATAATTACAGGAATCCATATTTTGGAGGTAAATCTCCTGAACCTATACCATCTAATTTAAAGGATTTAGAGAAGTTAGTAAATATGATGGGAGATAATGCTATAGGTTTTGCTTTTGATGGTGATGGAGATAGAATTTTTGCTAAAACAAAAGATTACTGGATAACTCCTCATGAAATATTACCGATTTTAGCTTTACATCTTATAAAAAATAAGAAATGGGATGGGAAATTAGTAAGAACAATGCCAACCTCTACTAAACTAAAAAGAATAGGTGATTATTTTAATATTGAAACAATAGAAGTACCAGTTGGTTTTAAGTATATAGCTGATTTGTTTATTAAAGATAATATATTAATAGGTGGAGAAGAAAGCGGCGGTATAGGATTTAAAAATCATATTCCTGAACGAGATAGCTTACTCAATTCATTATTCATTTTAGAATTCATTTCTTATGAAAATATTAAACCTAATGAATTAATAAATTATTTACATAATTTTACTAAAGAATCATATTGTTATAGATATGATTATCATTTTGAAAGTATTGAACAGCAGCAAGAATATTTTAATAAATTAAAAAATAATATTGAGTTATTAAAAACTATTTTAGAAGGGGAGATAGAGGTAAAAGATTATATAAGAGTAAAAAAGGATGATTACAATTGGTTAATGCTAAGACCTTCGGGAACTGAGCCATTAATAAGAATCTATTCTGAAGCTAATACATTTAATCAAGCTAAAAATCTAATTGACTCTCTTTTAAATAAAATAAAAACTTAGTTATATAAAATAATTATAGAAATAACTATAACAAGGGGGTGACTAGAATGAAAACTAAAATAATATATATTACAATAATAGTATTTTTTATTTTTATATTGATATCAAATCAATCAATAGCTGAAAATAACAATATTATTCTTAAACCTACTTATTTGGATATTAATAAAACAAATAAAGAGATTTTTCGTAGTATTTATTTTTATGATGGAGAGTGTAAAAGGGATGAAAGTATGGAATTTAATATAATTAATGCAGTAATTGACAAAAAACTAAATTTAATGTTTAGTGTTGGTGAATATAAGAAAGTAAGGTATTTTAAAGAAAATAATCAAATTTTAGATAAAAGAGTTTATGTTTTTAAACATGATGTAAATAATTTAGATAATTTTAGATATTTTAAGATGCCTTTTGAAAGTGGTGGAAAAACTCATATAGTTCAAGATGATAATTATATATATATCCTTGGAGAGAAATATATCAAAAAAAATAATAGAATAGATTTTAAGACAGCAGACCTATTTATAGCTAAAATAGATAAAAAAACTTTTGAATTTGATACCAAATTTGGAAACAATGGGATTAGTATTATAGAAATAAAAAAGAATATTATTTATGATTTACCTATAGATTCAGATATTTCTATAGATAATAACTCATTATTTATTGTTAATCTACTTAATAAACCTCTATTATTTCAAATAAGCAAAATTAAAGGAAATATAATTAATAACTTATTCGAAAATAAAGCAAAAGATGGAAAAATAAATATCTCTTCTTTGGAAGTTAGTAATATTTTAATTGATTCTGAAAAAAATTTAATATTAATAGCTAATGATAATCAAAATAATCCAGGAAAAATATTTATACTAAAAGTTAATTCTAAAACTGGTGAAATTATACAAAATAATATGTTAAATCTTAACATTTCAAAAGAAGAATTAAATTTCTTTAGTTTAGCTTATGTTAATGCTTCTTTAGTAAATAATAAAACCTATGTAGGTGTTAATTTAACAAATGATAAAAACTTTTTACCAGGTCTAATTGTATTTGATAATATTAATAATAATTCCTCTAAATTTTATATTTTTAGAGATTATGTTAATAATAAATACTTGAATCTTTATGTAAATAGCGTTAGATATTACCAAGGTAATTATTTATTTCTATCTGGTGGATTGTATAATTTGGGTTATATTAAATTTGATATTACTAATCCTAATAATAGTCAATATTTCATAGATGAAAATATTAACGATGTTGTTATTTATACTGAAGTATTTGATGGAAAACGATTATTTTTATTGGGTGGCCAGGTATTTAAAGATTTAAAACCTTTAGGTGAAATTGCTTCCTTAGTAATTTTTCAAATAAATAATCCATAGTAACTAATTTTTAGCTTTATAAATGTTTATCTTTATAACAAAAGCTTATAACCCCAAAATTAATAAAGAATTAAATAATGAAATTAAAGAACTACAAGTAAATAAAAATTTAAAAATCTATTTCCTTAAAGTTAATAAGATTATTCCATTAAAAAAAAATATTTTAAAAGCAATTAATTTAATCCAAAATAATAAAGATATAACTCACATAGTCTTTACCAGTCAAAATGGAGGTATTTTATTTTTTGATTTTATATACAAAAATAAACTAAATAATGTAATAGATATTTTAAGGAATAAAGAATTTTTAGCAGTAGGAAATAAAACTGCTCAATCAATCAAAAAAAATGGATTTGATAATATAATTTATCCTTCTAAATTTTTAACCTCTGATTTAGCTGATTTAATAATAAATATAAATAAAAATTCAAGCAAAAAACTTTATTTTTTAATACTAAGATCTAAAATTTCTAACCCAGAATTAATTAATAAGTTAAAAAAGGCTAAAGTTAAATTTAAGGAAATTCATATTTACACATTAAAACCTAATAATAGATTTAAAAAAACTAAGGAGTATAAAATTTTAAAAACATTACTTAAGGTAAAGGATAACATAAATTCTTATTTATATGATAATGATACTATTAAAAAAGATATTAATAAAAAAGAAAAAATTTACGTAGTATTTACAAGTCCTTCAAATTCTAAAACATTCTTTAGATATTTTAAAATAGAAAAATTAATAACTAATCAAAAGGTAAAGTTTTTACCAATAGGACCGATAACAGCTAAAGAAATACAAAATTATTTTAAAAAGTATTACAGAAATAAAAATATTGAAAATATCAATTTAAATCAAAAGATCTTAAAATTTCCTGAAAATTATACCTTAAAAGGTTGTATTTTAAAAATTATAAAGTAAGCATAATAAAAAAAGGGAGCTTTTAAAAGCTCCCTTTTTTTAAATTTCAGTAATCTAATTTATCTAAGGATTATGAAATTTGAACTTTATGGGATTTGGAAGTAGAGTTCATAGGAGTTAAGGTAACTCTTAATACACCATTTTCATACTTGGCGCTAACTTTTTCAGGGTTAACGCTGAATGGTAAGGTCATTTGTCTATAGAATTCACCATATGGGAATTCATATTTATATATTGTTGGATTTTTATCTCCCCAAGGAGTTGGGCATTTGCCACTTAATGTTAAGGTGTCTTCAGTTACGTTTAATTCTATATTATCTTTTGGAACACCTGGTAAGAAGAATTCAACGACTAATTCATTTCCGCTTTGCCACATATTAACATAAGGTAACCATGCAGGGGTTTGGGTTGGTGAAGTGGTTGTTGTTAAAGAAGGGGTTATCCAACTACCAAAAACTTCATTCATTAATTCATCAACTAAGTTATGAAGTCTTTCAAATTCACTTATTACTCCACTTCTTCTTAATGGTCTTCTTTCTCTGGTAACTAACATCATAATCTTTTCACCTCCGTTATTTTTGGTTTACTTTTTATTTATATATACTTTTTTTTTATATACTTACTTTTTTATACCCCCTTAACCCCTTCCATAAATATATATACCCAATTAAAAAATTTTTATACACTTTTTTTAATTTAATTTTTTTTTATATTTTACTATCATAACGTAATTTAAAATATGCTACTTTATAAAATTATTTTACTTTCTATAGAATAATTCCAACATTTTTAAGAATTTCAAAACATCTATTACAAACTTTATAATTCTCTATTTGTTTTAATTCTTTATAATAATTCCAACATCTTTCACATTTTAAATAATTTGATTTCTCAAAATCTATAAATAAATTTATATTCTTATTATTAAAATTAAAGTTAATTTCTTTATTTTCTAAATTATAATTTGTATTAATAAATTCAATATCAGCTACTCTAAAGATTTCTTTAATTAATTTAAAATTACTTTGCAAATAATTTAGTAGAGAACTATCTTGAGAGTATATTTTTAATATTGTTTCATTTATTGTTTTAAATTTACCTTGATTTTTTAGCTCTTCAAAAATAGGTAAAGAAGATTTGTGTAAATTAATTATGCTTTTAACCGTATTTATTTCATTTAAATTAAAATTAAAACCACTAAAATTAGGATAGTTTTCTAAATAACAGCTAATGAAATTAGTATTTTTTAAATATTTATAAGCTTGTTCACAAGTAAATGATAATATAGGAAATAATATTATTAGTAAAGCTTTTAGGATATTATATAATACAAATTGACAAGATCTTCTTTCAAATGAGTTTTTTGCATAGGTATATAATACATCTTTTCTAATATCTAAATACAATGAACTTAACTCATGAACAATAAAATCATATATAGAATTAACATACCTGTGAAATTCAAATTTCTCTATAAATTGTTCTATTTCATTTAAAAGTTCTTTAAATTTATGGATAATATATTTTTCTAATAAAGGTAAATCGTCTATTTTTATATAAAATTCATTAATATCAAAATCGTTTAAATTCCCTAATATAAATCTAATAGTATTTCTTATTTTTTTATATATTTCTGATGTACTATTTAAAGCTTTTTTGGAGATTTTAATATCATTAGTGTATTCAGTAGTAGCAAAAAATAACCTTAGGATATCTGCACCATATTCTTCTACTATTTCCATAGGATCTATAACATTACCTAAAGACTTATGCATAGCTCTACCTAATTCATCTAATACCCAACCGTGAGTTAATACTGCTTTATAAGGAGCTTTATTTAAGATTCCTACACTTGTAATAAGAGAAACTTGAAACCAACCTCTATATTGATCTGCTCCCTCTAAATACAAATCGGCTGGATGAAGCTTTAAATCATTATATAAAACTTTAATATGACTAACGGCAGATTCATACCATACATCAAATATATCTTCTTCTTTTGTGAATTCAGTATTTCCACAATATATACATTTATATCCTTCAGGTTTGAAATATTTTGAGTCATTTTTAAACCAAGAATCACTTCCTTCTTTAGATATTATCTCTGCAATATGATAAACCAATTCTTTATTAACATTGGGTTTTTTACAGCTGTTACAATATAAAACAGGTATTGGGACTCCCCAGACTCTTTGTCTTGATAGACACCAATCAGGCCTGTTTTCTAACATATTTAACATTCTTATTAATCCCCATTCTGGATACCACTTAACTTTTTTAGCTTCATCAACTAATTTATCTTTCAGTTTTTGGATATCTAAAAACCATTGGTAAGTAGCTCTAAAAATAACCGGATTTTTACATCTCCAACAATGAGGATAACTATGTTCATAATTACCCTTATTTAATAGTAATCCATTTTCTTCTATTACTTTAATTATTATATCGTTAGCTTGATTAATATGAATGGATTTGAGGAATTCTATTTCTTCAGTAAATTTACCTTCTGAATCAATAGGAGAAATAATTTCAAGATTAAATTTTTTTCCAGTTAAATAATCTTCTAACCCATGCCCAGGGGCTGTATGAACAATACCTGTACCATCAGAAGTATCTACATATTCAGCAGGCAATAATATGGATTCCTTATCTAAAAATGGGTGTTTAGCTTTTAAATTATATAATTCGTTTGAATTAAATTCAGTTATTATTTTATATTCACCTTTTCTTATAAATTCTAACTGCCAAGAATTTAATAAAGCTTCCTTAGATACTATATAATTTTTATTGTTATAATTAATAATAATATAAGGTGAATCAGGTTTAAAAGCTAAAGCTACGTTAGCAGGTAATGTCCAAGGTGTAGTAGTCCATATTAATACATAAACGTCACTTAAATTATATTTGTTAATAAATGTTTGATTTAGTAATTTAAAAGCTACAACAATAGATGGGGATATTTTATTTTTGTATTCTATTTCAGCTTCTGCTAATGAAGTCTCACATTCATAACACCAATAAACAGGCTTTAAATCTCTATAAATATACCCATTTTCATATAAATCCCCAAAAGATTTGATAATAATTGCTTCATAAGATGGATTTAAAGTTAAATAAGGATTATCCCAATCTGCGAAAACCCCTAATCTTATAAATTGTTCTTTTTGAATTTCTGAGTAATTTATAGCTATTTCTTTAGATTTTTCTCTTATATAATTAGGATGTACTTTTTTTCTATCAATCTTGAAAGTGTCTATAGCTGCTTTTTCATTAGGTAGCCCATGAGTATCCCAACCAGGTGTAAACGGACAATAATACCCTTTTAATGTTTTATATTTTACTATTATATCTTTCAATATTTTATTTAAAGCGTGTCCTAAATGAATTTTACCATTAGAATATGGAGGCCCATCATGTAACACAAAAACCTTATTATTGTTTTTGTTCTTATTTAATGCTTTATAATATATTCTATTTTCTTTCCAAAATTCAATGATGTTAGGTTCATTAAAAGGTAAGTTTGCTTTCATTTCAAATTCAGTATAAGGTAAATTAACAGTTTTAGATAGATCCATAGAAATTACGCCTCCTGTTATTAATTCCAAAAAAATTAAATTTTTTACTAAAAAATAAATTTCTAATGAAAAAAATTATGTTTTATTATTTATATATGTTATTTTATTTTTGCTTTCTTTCAATATTCTTTCTTTGTTGAGCTATATTTTGAGCACTATCTCTTAAAAATTTCTTTAATTTTTTTTCAAATTCTTTATCTTTATCGTTTTTCTCTTCTGTATTATTATTTTTATTTACATTTACTTTTTTATTATCTTTTTTAGACATATAATTTCCCTCCTTTACTACTTTTATAATAAAAATACCAAAATTTAATATATCTTTATAATTACTATAAAATCTTTATTATTCATAAGATAATTTTTTAATAATATTTTTTTTAGATATTCGGGATTCTTGTATAAACTAATTTGAACTAAAACTAAATTTAAATCTAGTTTTATACTTTCTATTTCTTTTTTTATATTAATTATTTTTTGGTTTAATATTTGAGTTTTTTGAATTTCTTTATGAATTAAAAATAAAGTTAATAAAAAGAAAGTAAAATTACCTATAACTAATAACTTAGCTTTCATATTTATTGCTTATTGTTATTTAAAGAAAATTCTTCTTTTAATAAGCCATAAATAAGCAAATCAATATATTCATTATTTTTAAATATATTTTTTCTTAATACTGCTTCTTTTTTAAAGTTAAATTTTTCAAAAAGCTTGATAGAAGGGTAATTATCTTCTGCTATCTTAGCATATAGTTTAAATAAATTAAGTTCATTAAAAGCATAGTTTATAATAACTGCAAGAGTATCACTTCCAAAGCCTTTATTTCTTAGGTTTTCATAAGCAATAAATATACCTATTTCTGCGTTTCTGTTTTTCCAGTCTATATTATTAAGTTCAATTAGACCTATAGGGGTTTTATGTTCTATATTTCTTATAACAAATACCCTAATTTTAGGATTGTATATAAGTGAGTTATACCAATTTTCAAGTTCATCTAAATTAAGAGCAAATAAAGATGAAGGAGAAATAAGAGAGAAATCTAAACCTTTTTTGATCCATTCATTTAGAGTAATTATATCATGTCGCTCTATAGGTAGTAAAAATATTTTTTGGCCTTTAAGCAAAATCTACCACTCACTTTTAGTTTTCATAAACTTTCATAAATCTTTTTAGATTTTTAATTTTTTAGATTTTAATAAGATTTAAGATTAAAAAAATGGGCAGGAGTGGATTTGAACCACTGAAGGGCTTTCGCCCGTGGGATTTACAGTCCCATGCCTTTGACCGCTCGGCCACCTGCCCTCTATTCCTTTACCCTATAACTATTTATTATTTTCTATATTTTTTTTACTTTTCCTCCTATTTTCCCTAAAGTATATTCAATATCCCCTTTAATTTAAATAAAATTAAATTAGTTATAAAGCGAATAATTTTGTGTATTTAATTCTTTTAGCGTTAGCGTAATTATGGGCTTCATCTCTTAGCATCCTTAAAAAATTCCATACCTCTATATCCTTTAAATCTAGTTTAACTATTTTAGTTTTTTTGTCTGATATATCTAAATATAAGATTTCATCTTTAGGTTTAACTATTGATATTAATTTTATTGATAATAATTGAGGATAATTTTTTAAGATTTCATATGCAGCTTTTAATTGAGATTTACCTCCATCTATTAGTATAACCTGTGGAAATAAATTTAAACTTTTATCTTTATAGTTCTCAAAGTCAATTAAATATTTAATTCTTCTTGTTAGTAATTCTTTTATATTAGATATGTCATCAAATTTATTATGTAGTTTAAATATTCTATATTTATCTTTTTTTAATTTATCTTTTTCAAATACAATAAGAGCACCATATACATTTTCTCCATAAAAATGGCTCACATCTATGCATTCTATCCTATTTATTGACTTTATTTTTAAGATACTTGCTAGCTTCTTTATTATATTTTCTTTATTAAATCTTTGGTTTCTTAAGTATGCGTTTTTTATTAGATTTTCCAAGTAATCTATTATTTCTTTATCCTTTTCGTAATCTATCGACTCTAATTTTATATTGCTTAATTTAATTATTAAATCAGGACTAATATCCTTAAAGTGATTATTATCTACATTTTTTATAAATTCAGATAATTCACCTAAAGAATTATTATAATAATTAGTTTTTATTTCTTTAAAAGTATTAGTATTGGGAATATATTCTAAAATAGTATTTAAAAGTATTTGTTCTTTAGGTAATTCTTTTATATTTTCTAATTGAAAAATAAATGTATTTTTTAAAATATTAGTTAGTTCATTAGAATATATTTTTGAAACAGCAATAAAAATAGAATTATCCAAGAAATCTGAAAAATATATATAATATTTTTCGGTATCTTCTAAATAATTTGAAATATACTTTTCTAAGGTTCTTATTTTGTTTCTTATAATAATAGCTTTTTCATATTCTAAGTTTTCTTTAAGTATTTCTAACTGATTATAAAGTTCTTTTATGTAGTTTTCAATTGTATTTCTGTCTTTAATTAGAAATTTAATAGCTAATTCTAAATTTTTTAAATATTCTTGTTGATTTATTTTATTTTGGCAAATTCCACTACAATAGTTCGAGTAATAGTACATACATAAATTGGGCTTGTATTTTTTAAAGTCATATTTACAAAGCCTTATTCCAAATAAATTACCTAAGGTTTTTTTTATATAATCAAAATTATATATATATTGATATGGTCCAATAAAAAAGGATATATCTGGATTTAAATTAGATGTAATATCAAAATAAGGATATCCATCTTTATTAACTAAAACTATATACTTTAGAGGTTTTTGGTATTTAAATTTAATATTATAAAAAGGTTTATATTTATAAATTAATATAGCTTCAGTTATTAAGGCTTCTAATTCTGAATTTAATACTTTATATTCTATTTTATATGTATTTTTTAAGATGTCTTTCGATTGATTTAAGTGCTGTAATAATCTTTGCTTTAAATTTTTAGCTTTACCTATATAGATTATATTATTCTTATTATCAAGAAAAAAATAAACCCCAGGTAAATTTGGAGCATTTATAATTGTTTCCTTTATTGAATCCATAATTCTTTAATATTTATTTTGAATTATTATTTAAGATACCCTTTTTATTTACTTGTTTTTTTAATTTACTTAATTTTTTTAGAGGATAAGTTAAGATAAAACATAATTCTTATTTTAGAAAATAATTTTTACAAAGTAATTTTTTTATAGGTTTAAAAGTACTTTATATTAAGGGGGAATAACAAATGAAGACGTTATTTGAAAAAATATGGGATAATCATGTGGTTTATGAAATAGACGGATTTTATGGGTTGTATGTTGATTTACATTTAATTCATGAAGTTACTTCCCCACAAGCTTTTGAAAATCTAAAGCTAAAAAACAGGAGAGTTAGAAGACCGGATTTAACTCTTGCTACGTGTGATCATAATGTGCCCACTACTCCAAAGCATTTACCAATAGAAGACCCTATAGCTAAAAAACAAATAGAAACCTTGGAAAAAAATTGTAAGGAAAATAATATTTTATTTTTCGGAATAGATAGTATATATCAAGGAATAGTACATGTTATAGCTCCTGAATTAGGACTAACTCAACCTGGGATGGTAATAGTATGTGGTGATTCTCATACATCTACTCATGGAGCTTTGGGAGCTTTAGCTTTTGGGATTGGAACGTCTGAGGTAGAATTAGTATTAGCTACTCAAACTATAAAATTAAGAAAACCTAAAACTATGGAAATAAAAATAACAGGGAAATTACCTAAATTCTTATACCCTAAGGATATTATTCTGTATATTATAGGAAAGATAGGGACAAATGGAGGAAGTGGATATGTTGTTGAATACACAGGAAATGTTATAAAAGAATTAAGTATAGAAGGTAGATTAACTATAAGTAATATGAGTATAGAGGCGGGTGCTAGAGCAGGGTTAATTGCACCTGATGATATAACATTTAAATACTTAGAAAATAAACCGTTTGCTCCTAAAGGTAAGGAATGGGAAAAAGCTTTAAGTTATTGGCAGTCTTTAAAAACCGATGAGAATGCTAAATATGATAAAACTCTAAAAATAGATATTACTAATTTGGAACCTCAGGTAACTTGGGGAACTAATCCCTCTCAAGTAGTAAGTGTAAATTCCAGGGTACCTGATCCTAATGATTTTGAAGATGAAGTTCAAAGGAAAGCTGCTATTAAAGCATTAGAGTATATGGGGTTACAGCCTGGGACTAAAATAACTGATATAAAAGTAGATAGAGTATTTATTGGATCTTGTACTAATGGAAGAATTGAGGATTTAAGGATAGCAGCTGAAATAGTTAAAGGAAGGAAAGTAAATAAACATGTTAGAGCTATGGTTGTACCTGGTTCTACTCAAGTTAAGTTATTAGCAGAAAAAGAGGGATTAGATAAAATATTTAAGGAAGCAGGGTTTGAGTGGCGAGAAAGTGGGTGTTCTATGTGTTTAGGGATGAATCCTGATGTATTAGAACCTGGTAAGAGGTGTGCTTCTACTTCTAATAGAAATTATGAAAATAGGCAAGGTAAAGGAGGAAGAACTCACTTAGTTAGTCCTGCTATGGCTGCTGCTGCTGCTATATATGGACATTTTGTAGATTATCGCGAACTACTATCTAATTAATCTATCTTTATTTTTTCATCGAGTAAAAGTGTATCATTATGAAGGAATTACTAAAAAGAATAGAAAATAAAGAGATAATTGTAGGAATTATTGGATTGGGGTATGTTGGATTACCTTTGGCTATTAATTTTTGTCAAAATAATATAAAAGTTATTGGCTTTGATATTGATAAATCTAAAATAGAATTACTTAATAATAAAAAAAGCTATATAAAATATATAAGTGATTTAACTATTCAAGAGATTAGTAATTATTTTAGAGCTACTGATGATTTTAGTTTGCTTAAAGAAGTAGATTTTATTATAATTTGTGTTCCTACTCCTTTGGATAAATATAGGAACCCTGATATGTCATATGTTTTTAATACTGCTAAAGTAATCTCTAAATACTTAAGGAGAAATCAAGTAGTAATTTTAGAATCTACTACCTATCCTTTAACTACTGAAATTGATTTAAAAAATATTTTAGAAACAAGCGGTTTAAAAGCTGGGGTTGATTTTTATTTAGGTTTTTCACCAGAAAGAGAAGATCCAGGTAATAAACAATTTACTTTTAGGCAAGTTCCTAAGATAGTAAGTGGGATAAATAAGGAATCTTTGATTTTGATATCAAAGTTATATAGTTTAGTTGTGGATAAAGTTGTAGAAGTATCGTCACCTAAGGTAGCAGAAGCTGCTAAATTATTAGAAAATATCTATAGATCTGTTAATATTGCACTGGTTAATGAATTAAAAATGGTGTTTGATAGAATGGGGATAGATATTTGGGAAGTTATTGAGGCAGCTAAAACTAAGCCTTTTGGATTTCAAGCTTTTTATCCTGGTCCAGGGTTAGGAGGACATTGTATCCCTATTGACCCTTTCTATTTAACTTGGAAAGCTAAAGAATATGATATTAATACAAAATTTATTGAATTAGCTGGAGAAATTAATACTTATATGCCTTATTACGTTATTAATAAAACAATAGAAATTTTGAACAAGTTTAATAAATCTATTTTTAATTCAAAAGTATTAATATTAGGATTAGCTTATAAGAAGGATATAGATGATGCTAGAGAGTCTCCTGCTCTTAAAGTAATAGATATCTTAGAAAATAATTATAATTGTATTGTAGATTATAATGATCCTTATATCCCTAAATCCCCTAAGTTTAGAAAATACAATATTTTAAAGGAATCAGTAGAATTAACTGAACAAAATTTAAAAAAATACGATGTTGTGATAATTATAACTGATCATAGTGTATATGATCCAGATTTCATAGCTAAAAACTCTAATTTAGTAATAGATACAAGAAACTTAATTAAAAAGAATTATCCTAATGTTTTTAAAGCTTGAAATAAAATTTTTTAATAAATAGTAAATTAGATTTGAAGGGATAAAATATGAAAAAAGTAAAAATAAAACCTAAATTTTATCAAAAATTAAAAGTAGGGTATTTATGGGGATTTAGTGAGGATATTAAATCTTTTGATGATAGTATAACTGATGGTGAGATAGTTGATCTTTATTTAGATAATCAATTTGTAGCTAAGGCTTATTTTAATTCTAAATCTAAAATAAAAATTAGAATCCTTTCTTTTGATAATATTCCTATTAACTATAATTTTTTTAAAAATAAACTAACTGAATTATATAATCAAAGGAAATTATTTTTTAAAGATAATAATTTTAGATTAGTTTATTCAGAAGGTGATTTTTTACCTGGCTTAATAATAGATTTATTTCAAGATTTGGAATCTAAAAAATTAGTAGCAGTTTGTATGTTTTTAACTAAGGGAATGGATAATTTAAAAAGTGAAATAGTAAAAGTTTTAGTAAATGAATTAAATGTTAGTGTAGTTATAGAAAGGGGAGATAGTAATTTAAGGAAATTGGAAGGATTAGAATTAACTAGAGGTTTCTTGTATTCCAAGATAGAATTACCTTTTAAAGTTTTAATAGATGATATTATATTTTTAATAGATCCATTGAATGGTCAGAAAACTGGATTTTATTATGATCAATATTTAAATAGGAAATTTTTAGCTTATATTTCAAAGGATAAAGTTGTTTTAGATTGTTTTAGTTATACAGGAGCTTTTGGAATGTACGCTTTAAAATATGGTGCTAAGTTTGTTGAGTTTATAGATGAATCTGAATTTGCTTATAATATAGTTAATGAGCAAGCTAAATTAAATAATTTCGAAAATAGGTTTATTTTCCATAAAGATAATGTATTTTCTAAATTAAGAGAATTTACTAATTTAGGAAAAGAGTTTGATATAGTTATAATAGACCCGCCATCATTTACTAAAACTAAAGAAAAATTAGATAATGCTATTAGAGCTTATAAAGATGTTAATTTACAGGGACTAAAGTTAGTAAAAAACGGAGGGTTTTTATTATCTTCTTCCTGTTCTCAAAAAGTTAAAGAGGACGATTTTTATGAAGTATTTTTACATCTATTTCAAAAATTAGGAATAAAGGGGAAACTAATTTATAAAGGGCAGCAAGCTTTTGATCATCCTATTAATTTTTCAATGGAGGAAACTAAATACCTTAAATTTTTTGCTTTCCAAATTTTTAAATAATCTTTAAATTAAACAATAGTTTTTATTCATTTTAATTTGATTCTCTTTTTATAAACTTTTGTTTTTCCGTAATGTTTTTTATTCTTTTTCATAAAAAGTAATTAGAAATGAAAAAAGTAGAAAGAAATAAAGAAAATAAGATAAAATATAAAGAAGAAAAAAACAAGGATAAAAATAAGAGGGGGAAAAATAAGATGAAGAAGTTATTACTAATAGGAATAAGTGATTTTAAGAAACTAAGAGAGGGGGGATATGTATATGTAGATAAGACAGAATACATATATAGGTTAATATTATCATAGGGATACATCCCTTGTTATAGAAGAGGGTTCAGGATATTATTTTTTAAGCAGACCAAGGCGTTTTGGAAAATCATTATTGCTATCAACAATAAGGTATTTGTTTGAAGGGTAGAGAGAATTATTTAAAGGATTATATATATATTCATATAACATCGGGAATAAATCCCTCGTTATAGAAGACAAATTGAATTGGGAAGAGATTTATCCAGTAATAAGGATAAATTTTGCAGAATCACAGGTAAAGGATGCTGAGTAACTAGAAAAAGAATTAAAAGCAACAATAATAGAAACAGGTAGAAAATATGGATATAAGTATAATAAAGAATATACAATAAATAGAAATTTAAGATTGTTAATAAAGGGAATTTACGAAATAACTAAAAAACAGGTGGTGATATTAGTAGATGAATATGATAAACCGATATTGGATAATATAGAAAAAAGGGAAGAAGTAGAGAAGATAAGATAAGTATTAAAAGGATTTTATACAACATTAAAAGGGTTAGATGAATATATATATTCATATAACATCGGTATTACATACCTCGTTATAAAGTTTGTATTAGTAACAGGAGTGAATAAGTTTTCAAAAGTATCCCTCTTTAGTGGATTAAATCAGTTAAAGGATATATCATTAGATGAAAGATATGGAAATATATGTGGATATACGCAAAAGGAATTAGAGAAGAATTTTAAGGAGTATTTAGAAGGAGTGAATATAGAGTAGGTAAGGGAATGGTATAATGGATATAATTTTTTAGGAGATAAAGTGTATAATCCGTTTGATATATTGTTATATTTAAGGAGTAAGGTGTTTAAGAATTATTGGTATAAGACAGGGACACCAAGTTTTTTAGTAAAGTTAATAAAACAGAAGAGATATGATGTAACAAAATTAGATAATTTAGTAATAAAAGAGGATGTAATGGAGAAATTTGATATAGGAGAGATAAGAGTAGAAGCATTGATGTATCAAACGGGATATTTAACAATAAAGGAGGGATATGAAAGGGAATATGGACAGGAGTATAGATTAGGATTTCCGAATAAGGAGGTAAGAATATCGTTTAATGAGGATATATTACCGTTGGTATTAAAAGATGAGATAAGGGAAAACATAGCTGATAAAATAAATAATAGAGATATTAAAGAGAGAAAGATTAGACGATTTAAGAGAGCAAATAGAAGTGTTAATAAGTAATATAAGCTATGTACATTATAAAGGAGAGTCAAGCTATGTAATAGCGATATTTAGTTTATTATATTCTACAGGGTTAAATGTAATAACAGAAGATAATACTAATAAAGGTAGAATAGATTTAACAGTAATAGTGAATAAAAGGATAGTATATATAATAGAGGTGAAGGTAATAGAAAGAGAAGAAGAAAAAAGGAAAGCGATAAAACAGATAGAAAAGAGAGAGTATTATAAGAAGTATATGAATTACGAAAAGATCTATATAGTGGGGATAGAGATAGATAAGAATAAGAAAAGGATAGAGAATTATGAGTATAAGAAGGTAAAATAAGGATTAACAAAAGCTATTTTTAAAAAAATAATAATATAATAAAATAAAATTTATATAATTTACTTTTGTGTTGTAATTTCAATAATATTTATTTCATTTGGGATTTTTTGAATTAGCAGTTTATATAGGTTTTCAAATGGTTCTTTATGAGTATATATTGTATCTATTGCTTTTGTATTTTTACCTTTATCAAGTGGTGCATTTAAAAAGTGTATTGCACACATGTTAAATTCTTCATTTCCTGTTAATTCATACAATCCTTGACAAAATTTAGAAATATTTGATTTATACTTTGAACCCAAAAAAGATGAAATAAGAAGGTATATAGGAAAAAGTATTAAAGCAGCAAAGATTAAGATAGTAAAGGTAATAAATAAAAAATATGTCACATTTTTTTTATAAAATAAATCTATAAAAAATAAAAATATGCTTATAAAGGGTGAAAGGATAAAAGATATAAAAGGAAAAGCAAAGTAGATAAATAATACCAATAGCCAAGCTAATTTTTTATGATCTACTAAATAAAATAGATTGTCATATAAATTTATATTGAGATTTTTTAATTTTTCATTTAATTTTTTAACAGATTTTGTAAACAATATTTCAGCATAAATAGGAATTATTGGTATTAAAATAGATAAAAATAAATTATTATATACAAATATTATTAATTTTACGGATTTTATTAATTCTTCTTTTTCTTTTGAGATATCTATTGTCATTTAATTTATTGGCGTTTATGTTTTATTAAGCTAAAATACCAAAGGCTTTATATATGATGTAATTTATTAATCCACTGTCTATTTTAATTAATTTTTCATTCTCTATTTTTATAACCCATTCAAATTTTGAGGTTAAATATATTTTGTAATTTATACTATATCCATAAATATCAAGAGAACCTAAAGTATCAGTATTTAATATTTTTTGATTTAATCTATTAAAAGTTAAGTGTATAGTTTTGTTATCTTTAGTTATTTGTAAATTATTTATATAAAGATTCACTTTAGCTTCGATTTTTTTTGCTTTGTTATAAAAATCATATAGAAGATCAAACACACTATAATCTATATATTCTTCTAATGTCATATTTAAGTTTTTTTTGCTGGGATATTTATATTCCGCCTTTTTTTAAATTTTTTTTATTTTTTTAATTAACCCAGCTGGCGGTAATTGCTTATTTATTAATTTCTTATTTTCTTATTATTTTTTTTATTTTTTTATAGATTCTTGTAAATTAATAGTAGATGAGATGTAAGCTGGTATAATTGATGATAAGATTCCAATTAAGAATGTGATTATTAAAATTTGTAAAAAAACATTAGCAGAAATTGATACTATAGGAATAGATAAGTTGATTGCTTTGTAAAATGAACTTTGAAATAATAAACTAGATATTATTCCTAGGATTATCCCAATAATTGAGCCAATAAAGGATATTATAATGCCTTCAAGGAGTACAGATAAAAATATTAAAGCTCTTGGACTACCTATTGCTAATAATATAGCAAATTCTTTTATTCTTTCAAAGGTAGTTATTAATATAGTATTTGTAGAAGCAACTAAAGCTGTACTTACTGATGCTACTATTATTATTACTTGTAAGCTTTTTAATATAGCTATTAATGAATACTGATTACTATTTATCTCTTCATTTTCGTAAAAAAATAAATTGGGATAATTATTTTTTAACATTTGAATTATCTTTTTATTTTCTAAATTATTTAAATTGGTAATAATCCATAATTGAGATAAATTATTTACATTAAATAGTTTAGTATATTCTTTGTAATCTAAAAAAATAGAGTAATCTTCATAACCGTTTATTTGATTTAAAATTTTATAAACTTTGAATATTTTATTTTGTATGATTATAGTATCGTTTTCTTTAAGGTTTAGAATTTTTGCTAATTTTTCTCCTATTAATACTATATCCTCTGTGGATAAGATATTTACATAAAAGTTAGGATAAAATTTATCAAGGTATTTAAGATTTAAAGATATAATAGGGATTAATTTATTATTTATTTTGATTAAATTTTTAAAAACTGGTGAGATAATGAAATTTGGGTATTTTTGATTTAGCTCTTGGTATATGTTATTATCTATTTTAAAGGAATTTGTACTTATTACTATTGGACCTAACTCTATTGGTAGTTCTCCACTGCTTATTATTATATCTATTTTCTTTAAATTTAAAGAATTTCCAATAGTTTTTAAAAAACCATCTATTATTGAAAGCAATAAAAAAGAAATAAAAATAGAAATTGCTATAGAGAAAATAGTTAATAATGTCCTTTCTTTTCTATATATTAAATTACTATTTGCTAATTTAAAACTTACTGATAACATAACATCTTTAATTATTTTTTATATTTTTATATTTGTTCCTTTTGTAAATTATAGTACTAAGGTTGCTCTAAGCTGTAATTGGATTTATTAAAAGGATTTATTGGAGATGTATAAAATAAAGATTTAATTTTAAAATAATCAAGTTCAGAATTATGGATTTTTATCTTTCATTTATTATTTTGTATATATTCTAAAATTTTTTAAAAAAATTAAAGTTTTTTTAGTTTGTTTGATATTCAATGAATTTAGAATAGGAATTAACTCCATCGTTAAAATTAATAAAATATTTTCCTTCTTTTTTTACTATTTCTTCTTCATTATAAAAGAAATCAACTATTCCCGGTAAATAATAGTAATAAGTTAATGTATTTTTGTAATAGTATTCTTTTATATTTGTTTTAAAAACTAAGTAATTTTGGGATTTATAAGGGTTTTTCTTATTTGAATATACAGAATCTATTAAATTGGAGTTAATATAAAAATTAACTGAGCTACCTCCATCTAAATTTAGTAAATCTTTTATTTTAGTTTGAGAAATTAATTTATTTAAAACTAAATTATCTACAAAATGGGGAATATCATATAAATTTAAACCTTTATTCCTTTCATAATTATAAGGTAAAACAGAGATAATATTTAAATTACTATTATACAGATCATTATCATTTGTAGAGTTTAGTATTAATGTTCTAGGTGCTTCTTTTATTATATTATTTCCAGTTTCACCAAACGCTTCTTTATCTACATCCATAACATAATTATAATCTTTATATATTAATGGTCCAGCTTGAACTAAAATATCTATATCATATATCTTTTTCGTTATATTTACTAACTTTATAAATTCTTCTTTTATATTAACTAAGTAATCAAAAATAGTAATTATTTTATTATATTCTTTACTTTTTAATATACCAAAATATCCTCTATTTGGTCTATATTCAACGGGAAAAGAGATAATGTTATTATCATCTACCACACCTGCTACCGTAAAATAATTTGAGTCTTTTTTAGCAAAGTAAGTGCCATTTATTGCTATATAAAAATTTTCGTCTTTATATTCTAATTTATCTTTTGTTTTTAAATTAATAAAATCAACTTTATAAGGAATTAAAAAATTAAAAGCAATTACATTTAAGGCATTAACTTTATTATTATAATTTTCAACTACATAATTATTATAAAGATAAGCAAAGATTTTATTAGTTTTTTTATCATAAAATTCTACTTTATTTATTAGTTTAAAATTGAGGGGAATTTTTATAGTTAAAGTATTTTCATATAATTCTTTTTTTATTAATTTAAAAGGAACTGGATAATTTAGATTTACTTTTACTTTAGCTTCATTATTTATATAATTTACTTTACAGTTCTCTAAGGTATTTTCTATTTTTTCTAAATTAATGTCTTTTAATTCAAAATCTATTTCTTTAAACGATTGATAAATGGTATTTAATTTTATTTTATTTAGGTTAGTGCTATATATTTCTAAAGTTATAAATTCATTATCATTAGTAAAAGATTTATAGATTTTTAATTCTTGTGAAAAAACTTTATTCATAATTTGATAAAAAATTAAGATGAAAACTAATAAGTAGGATTTTAATTTTTTATACATATTTTTAGTTTATTTTTTTGAAAAGCATAATTTTTGAGAAAAATTAAAAAAATTATTTAATTTTATTTTATTATTTTATTTAATTTTAAAGGAATCAAAAACTGAATAAAATTCTTTAAGATTATTTTGATAATCTTTTTTATAATTTGTGTATGTTAGTAGGTAAAAGGTAGAAGGAGTTATAATATAATATTTTAGAGTTTTAAAATCTAAAGTTCCTTGACTAAACTCATATTCTAATATGTATACTTCTTTATTTTCAATTGTTTTTTTTTCACTTTTTAGGATATCAAATTTTTCTAATAATGATTCTTTCATTCTTTTAATTTCATTATCTATATATTCTTCTATTTTTTGATTAGTTTTTATGGTTTTAATATATATATTAGCTGTTGGATTTTTGGTATTAATTAGTGCTAAATCTAAATCAGCTAAATTTTCTATTAATTCCCAATTATCAGGGTAGGTAAAGGCATAATTTTTATTTTCATATGTTTTAATGTTTTTATTTTCTAAAGAACTTTTATTTTCTGAAAATTGGTTTTCTTGAGAAAATAAAAAATAAGTTTTAAAAAAAATAAAAACAAAAATCAATATTATTACTTTATTTATTTTTTTCATTTTCATTTATGATTAATTTCTATTTTTTTATCTTTTATCCTTTTTGTTATAATATTTTATTATTTTTAAGGATTTTTGGATTTTTTTGGATAATTAAATAATAGGGAGAGGTGATTTTATATGCTTATAGTTAATAAAACCACTTTATATTACAAAGATAATTATAAAGATAAATTTAGATGAAATTTTATTAAATTCCTATTAATTGAGGATAAAACAGATTTTGATAAAGTTAAAGATAAGTTAATTCAAGTTTATATAAAAACTTATGAAAAAATGGAAGATTATCATTATAAAAAAATTGAGGACATTGAAAATTATATAAAATGGTTATTTTATCATAAATCTAATGATTTAAATAAAAGTGTCATTATTGTAGCAATTGATAATGATTCAAAAGATATGGTGGGATTTATTGCAGGTGATACTTACTATTATGATAAAGAATTAGAAGATTATGTTATTTCAGTCCATGAAATAAGCGTTATCCCTGAATATCAGGGACTTAAGATTGGATATTCCTTAATGAATGAATTCTTAGAATTTTCTAAGCAATATAATAAAGATATGAATCTAAAAGTTAAATATTCTAATTTATATGTTGGTGAAAAAAATCTTAAAGCTATTAATTTTTATAAAAAATTGGGTTATACTTATTTTTCTAAGCATGGTAAATGGATTAAAATGATAATGTATTTAGAATAATTAATAAATTTAAATTAATAATAATATAAATATAAAAAAGGAGAAAAGTTATGAAAACAATTGGAGTTTTAACAAGTGGTGGAGATAGTCCAGGAATGAATGCTGCTATCAGAGCACTTACAAGATATGCCATAGATAATAATTTTAAAGTTATTGGTTTTTTTAAAGGTTTAAAGGGGGTTTTAGATAATGAATATACTGAACTAACGGATAGAAGTGTTAGTGGAATAATTGAAAGAGGAGGAACTATATTACAATCCTCTAGAGAACCAAGATTCTTAGATTATAATTCCCGAAAAATAGCCTACTCTAATCTAAATAATTTAAATATAGATACCTTAGTTATAATAGGTGGTAATGGAAGTTTTAATGCCGCCTATAAAATATATAAAGAATCTAACATAAAAGTTATTGGAATAACAGGTACTATTGATAACGATATTTACCCTACTGAATATACTTTAGGTTATGATACAGCACTAAATACTGCTAAAGAAGCTATAGATAAAATTAGGGATACTGCTTATTCTTTTGAAAGAGTTTTTATAGTAGAAGTAATGGGTAGGGATTATGGACAACTACCTTTAGAAGTAGCTTTGGCTACAGGAAGTGAAATAGTCTTGGTACCTGAATTTAAAGTAGATATGGAAAAAATTGCTCAAAAAATTCATATGTTTAAACAAAAAGGGAAAAAACATGTTATTATTGTTTTATCTGAAGGTTATTCTAATGCTTATGATTTTTATAACCAATTAAATCCGGTTTTGAAAAAGTATGGTGATTATGAATTAAAGGTTAGCATATTAGGGCATATCCAACGTGGTGGTAGTCCTACCGCTAAAGATAGGATATTCGGAACTTTAAGTGCTTATAAAGCTATAGATGCTATTCTAAAAAATCAAAATGGATACTATGTAGGACTTATAAATAATAAATATACTTTAATCCCCTTTGAAGAGGCAATTAACAATAAAAAAACAATTTCTCAAGAATTAGTCAATTTCTTAGAAGAAATTGCAGTGTAAAAATTAAAAATAAAATTTTATTTAACTTCAGCTACATGAAGTTGCTATTTTTCGTATAATGTGGATTTATTTGTGATATTATATTTTACCTAAATTCTTGGCTAATTAAAATTATATCCAAATAAAGGTTTCTCTAAATAGAGCATCGGCAGGTTTTAAAAGGAAAAAATTAATAGTGAAAAAACAAGTATTTTCCCATTATTAGAACAAACTTTAGAATTATCTGCTTATATAAAAAGCCAGATATTTTAACAATGGATAAAGTTCCTATATCTATTCAAAAATTTGGTACTATTTGAAATAGATAGTCTTAAAGACGATATTATAGAGAATTATGAAAGATTTTAAGGATTTAGGTTTAAATATTAATAAAGTAGGTCTTAAAATATTATTTTAAATAGGGGTGAAATTAAAATGATTTCTTTAGTTCTAAGTAAAAATGTAAATGAAATTGTTTTTAACGAATATTTAGAATTTTCAAATTTAATAAAAGAAGAATATAATAAAAAATTTAATAAGAATATAGAAGTTAAGTATTTTTTTTATGAAGAATCAAAAATTGAGGATTTAAAAGATAGTTATGTTATTATTTTAAGTGGAGGGGTTGATGTTTATCCTGTATTTTATGATTCTACTATTTTATATGAAGAAGATTTATATAAATTTGATAAAAATAGAGATGAATTTGAGTTAGAATTATTGGAAAGATATCATAAAAAGGTACCAATATTTGGGATATGTAGGGGAATTCAGATTATAAATGTTTATTTTAAAGGTACCTTATTTCAGCATTTACCCTATGATATAAAGGGTATTGTAATAGACAATTCTCACAAGATTTATCCCGAAATACAGGATTTTAACGCTAAAAGGAAATTAAGACATCATATATATGGTACTTTTTTTGATGAAATAACTAATTTAGTCAATAATGAAAATAATATAAATAATTTAAAGGTAGTCAATTCTAGACATCATCAAGCCATCAAAAAATTAGCTCCTAATTTTGAGATTTTAGCTCTTGCTAAAGACGGTATAATAGAAATAATTAAACACCAAAACCTGCCTATTTTAGCAGTACAGTATCATCCTGAACAAAAAGAAATAATTAATAACCAATTACCTTTAATAAAATATTTTCTTAATTTAATTCCTTAAGGCTCTTCTACACTTTTTTAATGAGAGTTACTGAAAAAAAACAGTAGCTTATAAATGAGCATAGTTAAGATTATACACTAAATAAATAAAGTATTAAATTCTTTAAACTCTATACCTTTAATAACAATTAAAATATTTAAATGGAATAAATTTACAAATTGCTTATAAATTGATTATAAGTATTTGGGATTAATAAACATTTCTTCAGGTGTTTTAGGTAAATTAGTTGGTCCAAAAGCTCTTATTTTATTTACCTCTACTTGTTTTTTGGAAAAAATACTATCATTATCTGCTTCAAAAATAGCTAAGTTTTTTGGAATATTAATCTCGGTATTTACTTTATCTTTATTATTTGTTTTGTTATCTAAGGTAGTTTGAGATAACAGCAATTCTGAATTATTAGTAATATTTTCTATATTTTCTATATTTAAGGTATTTATATCTTTAAGTGTAATATTGTCTTCTTTAGTTTCGGGCTCATTAAGAGGAATATTTTTATTTATAGGCTGGTTAGTATTTATTTTTTGATTGTTAATTATTTTAAAATTATTTATATTGTTTATATTGTTTATATCCATAAACCTACCACCTCTTTTTTTAATTAATATTAATTTTCATATTTCCTTATAAAATTTTGTAAAAAAAATGTTAAAAAATGTAAAAACAGATAGGGATTTTTTTAATTTTTTTTATAATAATAAATAGGAGGGGGAAAATATGAAAGAAAATTTTAAAAAAATAGTTAAGGGATTTAGTTTAATAGAGGTAGTTATAGCAGTTAATTTGTTAGCTTTGATTTTAGCTATTTTAGGGTTATCAGTTTTAGGGAGTCAAAAACTTATAATCAATGCTCAAACTAGAAATGAAATTTCTAAAATAGGCGAAGGAATATTAGATTACATTTGTTCATTACCTATTTCTGACAAAGTTGCTGATCCTACTCAAGAAGGTCCTAATAATAACATATATTCAATTTCTGATTTTGTTGATGGAACAATTAACAATAATACTATTATTAATCAAATGAACTCTATTTTGAATTCGGGAGCAAATACTATTAAAATAAGAGTAGTTCAATCTATAAGTTCTAATAATTGGTCTCCTAAAGGAAGGGTTATCCAATTTGGAACTGATAGAAATAATAATTCTTATGCGGAAGTAATCCGTGTTAGTACTGGAGTTTATCAGGTTAGAGTTAATATTATTTACCAAACTAATCCTAGAAACTCAAATAATATAAAAAGAATAACAGTTTCTAGAATTGTTGCTTTTTAATTTTTAAAATATTTTAATTTTTTAAAATAAAGGAGGGAGTATGAAAATTATAAATGGTAATATGAAAATTATAAAAGATAAGTTTAATGGATTTACTCTAATTGAGATAATAGTTGCGGTTACTATATTCTTAGTTATTATTTTAATTTTTATCCAGGTTTTTAATTCTATTATCAAGCAAAATAAAATTAGTATAGAAAAAGCAAGAATGAATGAGTATTTAAGTTTGATTGAAAAAGTTATAAAGGATGAGTTAAATGATTCTAATTTAGAGGTGGACCCTTATACTTGGTCTGCTCTTGAAGCTCAAAATCCTATTATTAATCCTAAATTTTATCCTACTTCTGTTATCCAACCTAATATTTTCCAAGAATCTATTGATATTCATCAATTCCCCTTAGTTTATGTATATCCTACTCAAACTAATGATAAAAATATATTAGCTGCTTTACAAATTAATCCTAATGAGCAAGCTATTATAAAGCTATCTATAGACCCCAATAATGTTACATCTATGCCTTTAACTTTAATTAATGTGGTAAATCCTAATAACCATAGACAAGTAAGATGGTATTATGTTTTGAATCAAAATGGTCAAGGGAATGCTAGTTATTTAAATAATGAAAACAGTAATATTATTACTACTCCTCAAAATATTTCCTGGAGAAGGGTAGGAGAATTAATTGATTTATCTAATCAAGTACCTCAATATGATAGAAGCTCTAGATATAGAATTAGTGTAGTAGTATCTCGCCTAAGACTTGATAATAATAATAATAATAATAATAGTAATAATGTACCAGAAAATATTAAATTTTTACATGGTACTTATTGGCAAAATACACCTAATAATAATAGAGTATTTGATCCTGTTAATTTAATGATATACACTAGTATTTGGCTTGAAAGGAATAATCAAAGAAGAATTTTAGAAACTAAAAAGAGTTTTTTAATTAATTTGAAATCCAAAAAGATAATATAGGGGGTGATTTATATGAATAAAAGTACTAAAAAAAATAACAAAGGAGCAGCTTTAATTATTGTATTATTTACCTTAGTTATTGTTAGTGTGTTTATGTCTTTAATGTATTCTGTATCAAGAAAGCAAATACTATCTGAAACTAAAGAACGCCAAGCATCTTTATACTCTCAATACCTTAGAACTACCTTAGATCTTTTAGTAAGTCCGCTAATTATGGGAAATTTGGGTAATACTAATAATAATATTAATAACGTTGATTATACTAATAAGGAAGATTTTCAATTAATGATAAATAGGCAACCTTTGGGACAATCCGATCAAATAAGCTTGGATAATAATAATAGTATATTTATTGGGCATGCGAGTGGATGGGTACAGAATAGAAATGGCTATAGCTTTGATATTTACTACAGAATAAATAATACTAATAATTTATGGGTTTTAAGTTATATTAATATAGTAAGAAGAAGAATAAATGGGGCTTTAACAATTATTCCTACTTACGATATAACAATAAATACAGTTGTAGCTGAATTAAATAATAATCCTAATGGGAATTTTAATAATGTGATTAGGGGATTAAGTAATTTTCAAATAAGATATAGTGGTAGAGCATTAGCTACTGTTGTTCAAAGGACCCCTTATAATATATCTACTAATACTGCTATGTTTGTTAAGCATCAGATGATGTGGAACCCATTTGGTGCTGATCCCTTTGTTGCACTTAACTCTGCTAATAATATAGATAAATCTGTAGGTTTAACTGATGGATATAATATTAAAGGAGATTTATCTGCACCTAATCTAAAACAAGAAGATGTAAATAATGCTTTTAGGGTTAATTCAGGGCAATCTGCACTTGGTACCTCTGGATTTACAGGTGTATGGGATGGAACAAATTCTAATAGTAGGTTAATTTCAGGAGGAAGTAGTACTGGATATGTTAATGTTTATGTAAATAGTAATAATTTAACAGCTGCTTCTGATTTCTCTATTAAAACCTATAATACTAAAACACTTGGTTCTACTGGAGCTAACGAGGGGAAATTACCAGGCACTGATAACAATGGGAATATAGATTTAAGTAAAATTAATAATGGTCAAATGGTAAGAATAAATATTAATTCAAATAATGCAGTTTTAGTTGGTTCTAATGCTAATGGAGAAGTTACAAGACTTCCTCAAAATGGAGGCTTAATTGAAATGGTATGGCCTACTGATAATAGTAACAATTTTATGCCTAACAATGATACTACTAGAGCTATAGTAAATTCTTATCCTCCTAAGTATGCTACTGTTTATATTGTACCTAATGGTACTCAATTGACAATTTTTGCAGTAGGAGGCTATAGTAAGCAACGGGTAAATGTTAATACACTTTTAAGCAATATTCAAAATTTACCTTCTAATGGAAGAACAATTGATAATACTAATAATGAAATAAGGATTGATTTAAATAGATTAAGTCCTGCTGAAAGGGATAATTTAATGGCAATTCATGTTAATGGAGGAAATGTAGTTGTTATGCCTAATGGTCCTAACAATAATGGATTGTATTATTTTGAAAATAATAATACCAATAATCCTCCTAAACCTTTTGATTTAACTGTTATTTCTACGAGATTTAATAATACTGATAATTTAACAAATAGAACTTTTTATGTAGATAATGGAACTGCTGGGGATTTAGGAGGGTGGAATATACCTTCTAATTTTAATCCTAATAATGGACAAATTACTTTAGGAAATCAAGGGGCTACTTATATTTTACCTACTACAAGTGATTCTAAATGGGATAATAGGAGACAAGTGGTAAGAGCTTTAGAAGGTAATGTTATTATTAATAATTTTAGAGATAATAATTACGATTTTAAAAATACAAACGAAAGTGTCGGATTTGTGGGTTATGATGATATTAATGGAAAAAGATTTAGGAATATTAATTATGGGAATGGACAAAGTATAAATCTTAATTTTAAACCTATAAATATTGTTTCTCAGAATTTTGTTGTTTTAAATTATCAAGATAAAAATTATAATTCAAATAATTTTTATTTATCAGCTAATATAATAACAACTAGGGGATCTTTAACAATTCCTGATAGGGATATTTATAGATGGCTAATGGATGGTGGAAGATTTAATGTTAATGAGTATAATAATACAAATAATGGGTTTATAAGTTATATTATTAAAGATAAAACTTTAAAATGGTATGGTAAATATATTGCCAATTTTTCAAGTGTGGAGGGAGTTGTTAATCCAAATAATAACCAAGAAATTCTAGGATTTAGTAATGTTCAATTAACTGCTTCTGATACTGAAGATTTAGGAAAAGGGATGCCCATAGTTAATAGAAAAGATTGGTATATTTTAATTGGTGGTAAAGAAATTATTCTATATGATATTGTTAGATTTGAATTAAATAAATAAAATTTTAAAATATTATTCTACCGAGTTATAGAATTTTTTATTTTTATAAAGGAATTTTATTCTAAATATATAAAAGTATATATAAAAGTAATTAATAAAGGGATATGGATAAAAGACTATTTTTAGTGGTAATAATATCTATTATAGTGGGCTCAATAATTGGTAGTATTATAGGTTCTATATTTACTTTAAGCTTTATTAAGAATAATACAAGAAGTTTTGGTAATAATTCTAATGTTAATAATGTGTTATATAAGCAAACAGTAGTGATAAAAGAAGCAGATAAGAATACATTTGTAAAAGTTATAGAGGAAGTTAAGCCTTCAGTAGCAAGGGTTGATGTTATTACTTCTGATACTCCATGGTCTAAAGATTGGGATGATTTTTTTAAATATTTTTTTGGCCCCGATTGGGATAAGATGTTTAAAGGGCAAGGAATTGGTTCCGCTTTTGTTATTGACTCTAATAAATATTATTTAGTAACTAATAATCATGTGATTGAAAAAGCTAAAGAAATTTATATAACTTTTCCTGATAATAGTGTAAAATATAAGGCTCAAGTAGTTGGAAGTGATCCATTTACTGACTTAGCTCTTATTAAATTGGATATAACAGATAAAAATATAAAAATTCCTGCATTGGAATTTGATGATTCAGATAGTATAAAAATTGGGGAATGGGTTATTGCTGTAGGTAATCCTTATGGATTTGATTATAGTGCTACTGTAGGGGTTATATCTGCTAAAAATAGAACAATTGATGTAGGGAATTTACATTTAGAGGATTTATTACAAACTGATGCTCCTATAAATCCTGGGAATTCTGGAGGTCCTTTGGTTGATCTAAATTCAAAAGTAATTGGGGTTAATACTGCTGTAGCAATTGGTGCTCAAGGGATTGGATTCGCTATACCTTCTAATAAAGCTCAAAAAATAATTAAAGACTTAGAAGCTTTTGGTAAAGTAGTTAGACCTAATTTAGGAGTTGAAGTTGTTGATCTAACTCCTGAAATAATCAGATTTTTAGGAATAAATATTAGTGAAGGAGTTATGATAAAAGAAATAGAAACTGATGGACCTGCTTATAATGCTGGTCTTAAAAAAGGTGATATTATATATGCTATTAATTCTGAGATAGTAAAAAATACAATATATTATAGAAAAATCCTTGATAAATATAAACCAGGTGATAATATTAAAATAGATATAATTCGATTAGGTAAGAGATTATCTAAAAATGTAGTATTGGGATCTAAATAATATTTTTTAAGCTTTTTTATAATTTCCTTTATTAAGGAGGAAAAATCTTATGTTTAAAGATTTGATAAAGGATATAATAAATGAAGTAAATAGTATTAAGGATTTAGCTTCAAAGCAAGAAAATTTAATTAGAAAATGCCCATTATGTAATATAGAATTTAGGATATTAAATATAAAGTTTCCAGATGGTAGTATTTTGAAAATAGATCAATGTCCACAATGTTCTTCTTTATGGTTTGATAAGGGGGAATTAACTAAAGCACTTGAAATATCTTTGAAAGATATAGAAAAATTTTTCCCATCTACTTCAGGTAAGAGTATAAAAGGTAGTGGAAATCGATTATGTCCTGTTTGTTCTAACCCTATGAAGCTAATTAACTATTCTATGGATAGTAATATTTGGGTAGATGTTTGCTCTTGTGGAGTTTTTCTTGATGCTGGAGAATTAGAACTTCTTAAACTATATTCTCTTAATCCTAAGACTTTTAAAAGTGAATATGTAGAGGATGCTACTTTTTCTTCTACTGCCTTAAATAATACTCAGGTAGTTGATCAAAAACTTAAAAATATTAATGAAATTCTTGAAGATGTTAATTCATTAAAAAAAGATATACAAGAACTAAAAGATTCTATTCTTTCTAAAGTAAAAAATATTGAAACTGAATTGAAAAATAAAAATATTAAATATTTATTATCTATTTATAAAGATCCTCTTAAGGAGGAAAAAGTAAAACTTAATCAAATAAAGAATAGAATTGATTTAATAAAAGAAAAGATTAATCGCTTTAACATTGGTATTAAGGATATAAAAGATTTTGAGGAAATTATTATTTTAGTTGATTCCCTTGATAAATTTATAAAAACAAGGGAATATTCTATAAATATAAGGATAGAAGAAGTTCAAAAAGAACAAGAGAAACCAAAAGAAGAACAAAAAACGGAACAATTAACTAAGGATCTTACTAAAGTAGAGCAAAAAATAGAAAATAAAATAATTAATGAAAGAAAAATGATTGAAGAACAGCAAGTAAAACAAGAAGTAAAACAAGAAATAAAACAAGAACAAAAAGAAGAACAAAAAGAACTTAATAAAAATCCTATTTATACACAATCTATAAAGAACATTAGCCAAAAACAAATAAATATCAAAATCAATAAAATTAAATTTAATTTTTACTCTAATTTATTAAATTATTTTACATATGATTCAAAGGTTATTTTGTTAGGAGAAAATAAATTATTTTTATTTGATTTAACTGCTTTAAATCAAGAGAATTTAGATTTTAAAGAAATAAAGATTAATTATTTAGCTAATAGATTTAGGGGATTAAGTTTTATTGATAATAAATTATTTATTTATGGTAATAGCGGATCAATTTTTATGGTTTATGATTTAAATAATTTAATTAATTCTTTGAGTTTAAGTGAAAAAAATACACTTTCTTTTAAGGTAGGCTATAGTGATATAAACAATGTTGTTAAATTTGATAATGATGAATATTTGGTAGTTATTAATTCAAAACTATATTTAGTTGATAAAGATTTTAAAATTTTAAAAGAAAAAAGTTTTAATGTAATAAATGGGATTAATTACAAAGGTAATTTAATTTTTAGTAATAGTAGCGGTGAAATAGTTTTTTTAAATTCCAATTTGGAAGTTGATAAGAAAATAAGCACAGGATCTTTTTATTCTATTAAAAATTTTAAAGTAGTTAATGATAAAGTTTTTGCTTTAAGTACAGGATTTATTGGATATCTTGAAAATGAAAATTTTAAAAAAATATCATTACCTAAAAGTTTTATTGAGGTAAATGATATAGATTATATAAATGATATTTATTTTATTGTAGGTAGTAGTGGTAGTTTATTTTATACTAACAATTTAAGTGATATTACAGATTTTAATACAGGGATTTATGAAAATATTAATTCAATTCTAAAGGTAAATGATAGTTTAATTTTGAGTTTATGTAATAGTGCTACTTTGTTAAAAATAGAAATTATGTAAGTAAAAAGATATGAAATAAAAAAGAGGTGGATGTAATGAGTGTAGTTTCTGAAAATCCTCTTGATGTATTGTTAAAGATGATGGTAGAGAAAAATGCTAGTGACTTACATATTAAAGCGGGATCTCCTCCTATGTTAAGAATTGATGGAGAATTACAACCAGCTATTCCTCAGGTTATACCTCCTAATGGTATAAGAAAAATGATCGAAGGAATTCTTACTGAGCAGCAGAAAGCTAAATTAGTTGCAGAAAGAGAGTTAGATTTTGCTTATAGTGTACCTAATTTAGCGAGATTTAGGTGTAATGCTTATTTTCAAAGAAACTCTTGGGCTTTAGCGGTCAGAATCATACCTTCTAGACCCTTTACTATTGATGAGTTAGGATTACCTGAAATTTTTAAATATTTAGCATTAAGACCCAGAGGGTTGGTCTTAGTAACTGGACCTACAGGCTCAGGTAAATCTACTACTTTAGCTGCTATGGTTGATTATATTAACTCTAATAGAAAATGTCATATTATTACTATTGAAGATCCTATAGAATTTTTACATAAAGATAAATTAGCTATAATATCTCAAAGGGAAATTGGTGCTGATACTCATAGTTTTGCTAATGCATTAAAATCTGCATTAAGACAAGATCCTGACGTTATCTTAGTAGGTGAGCTAAGGGATTTTGAAACAATCCAAACTGCATTAACTGCTGCTGAAACTGGACACTTAGTTTTAGGGACTTTACATACTACTGGCTGTGCTAATGCTATAGATAGAATAATAGATACTTTTCCACCTCATCAACAACATCAAGTTAGAGTACAGTTATCTATGATTTTAGAGGGTGTAGTTTTTCAGAATTTAATACCTAAGGCCAGTGGTAGTGGTAGAGTTTTAGCACTGGAAATAATGACAGGTACTCCTGCTATTAGACATCTTATTAGAGAAGGTAAAACTCATATGCTTACTAACGCTATTCAAGCAGGAGCAGAAGATGGGATGATCTCATTTGATCAATCTTTAAGAGATTTGTATTTACAAAACTTAATATCTTATGAATATGCAATGGCGGCAGCATTTAATCCTGAAGAATTTGAAAGATTAATTAGTGCTTCTTCTAAAAAGAAATAAGTAACTAAAAATTGGGAACTATTACCGCCTGCAGACTAAGGTTCCTAAAGTGTTAAGGCGGAATATAAATAGGTCTGCATTCTTATTAAAAGACTATGAAAATTATAGAGTTTAATAATATTGAAGAAGCTATTAATCAAGCTAAAGAACATTTTGGAAATCTTTTAAAAAAAGAATATGAAAGGATTAATAAAATTAAGAATGATACTGAATTTATTGACTATTCTAAGATAAGTCCAATTATTATAGGGGTTATAGGTGGTGATGGAATTGGACCTTATATTACTAAAGAAGCTCAACGAATATTAGAATATGTTTTAACTGATGAAGTAAAACAAGGAAAGGTAAAATTTCATTACATAGATGGTTTAACAATAGAAAGAAGAATCCAAGTTCTAAAGCCTATTCCTGATGATGTTTTAGAACAAATTGTTAAGTGTCATGTTCTTCTTAAAGGTCCTACTACTACCCCCAAAGCAGGAGATAACATGCCTAATATAGAAAGTGCTAATGTTGCTATTAGAAAAGTACTAGATTTATTTGCTAATGTTAGACCTTTTAGAGTCCCTAAATTAAATATTAACTGGACATTTTTTAGGGAAAATACAGAAGATCTATATGCTCTTGGACCTTATGGAATCGAAATAAAAAATGAATTCGGAATAGATTTTAGATTAATTAGTTATTTTGGAACATATAGAATAGTTAAATTAGCTTTTGAGTATGCTAAGAAAAATGGATTTAAGAAAGTTACTGCAGTTAATAAAGCTAATGTTATTAAAACTACAGATGGAATATTTTTAAAAGTTTTTTATGAAGTAAGTAAAGAATATCCTGAAATAGTTGCTGATGATTGGTTTATTGATATTATGACAGCTAAGCTAATAGATGAAAAAAGAAGAAGCGAGTTTCAAGTATTTGTTTTACCTAATTTATTTGGTGATATCCTAACAGATGAAGCTGCAGAAATTCAAGGTGGAGTAGGGACTGCTGGTAGTGCTAATATTGGAACTAAATATGCAATGTTTGAAGCTATACATGGTAGTGCTCCAAGGATGGTTGAGGAAGGTAGGCATATCTATGCGGATCCTTCTAGTGTTATTAAAGCTGGAGCAATGCTATTAGAACATATTGGTTATAGAGATAAAGCTGAAAAAATTAATATGGCTTTAGAAATCGCTGGACAATATGAAAGAAAATTAGTTATTACAGGTAGATCTAATGGGGCAACTACTAAGGAATTCGCTGATTATATCCTTGATCTAATTAATGATAGTAAATTAGAAGAAAAATATAAAAAATTTGTTGAAAGTAAAGTATAAGGATATTATTTTAAATTACTTAGATTTTTCGGCTTTGATTTTTTAGTGAAATAATTAATTTTAATTAATGGAATATTTTATTATCTAAAAAGGTATGGAGTATATTAAGAAGATAAGGAATTTTTCGATAATAGCACATATAGATCACGGGAAATCTACCTTAGCTGATAGATTTTTAGAATTAACTAATTTAATTGATAAAAACAAATTAGAAGAACAATTTTTAGATAGAATGGACTTAGAAAGAGAGAAAGGAATAACTATAAAATCTCATCCTGTAAGGTTAGAATATAATGGATATGTTTTAAATCTTATAGATACTCCAGGTCATGTAGATTTTAGTTATGAGGTATCTAGAGCTTTAGCTAGTTGTGAAGGTGCGATTTTATTAGTAGATATAACTCAAGGAGTACAAGCCCAAACTTTAGCTAATTATCTCTTAGCTATTAATTCCAATTTAAAGATTATTCCAGTATTTAATAAAGTAGATTTACCTCATTATAACATAGATTTTATTAAAAATCAAGTAGAGGATATATTGTTAATACCATATGAGGATTTTATTCATATAAGTGCTAAAACTGGATATAATGTAGATATTTTACTAAAACGAATAATAAGTGATATTCCTTATCCCAAAGGTGATATTAATAAGCCTTTAAAGGCTTTGATTTTTGACGCTGTTTATGATAGTTATAAGGGTGTTATAGTGTATATAAGAGTTTTTGATGGTGTAATTAAGAAAGGAACAAAAATTAAATTTTTATCAAATAATAAGATTTATGAGGTTTCTGAGGTAGGAGTATTTATGCCTTTTTATAAAGAAGTGAATGAGCTTAGAGCTGGAGAAGTTGGATATTTTTGTGCTAATATAAAAAGCCTTGAAGATACTTTAGTAGGAGATACTGTTACTTATTATGATAGTGATATTAAACCTTTAGAGGGATTTAAACCTCCTAAGCCTATGGTATTTTGTGGGTTTTATCCAGCTGATGGTGATGATTACTTTAATTTACAGGAAGCTATTGCTAAACTAAAATTAAATGACAGTGCTTTATATTATGAAAAAGAATCTTCATCAGCTTTAGGATTAGGTTTTAGATGTGGATTCTTAGGGTTTTTACATATGCAAATAGTTCAAGAAAGACTCGAAAGACATTTTAATTTAAATATTGTAGCTACTACTCCTACTGTTAAGTATAAATTAATATTACAAAATGATGAAGAATTAGAGATAGATTCTCCTTCTTTATGGCCAGATAATAAAAAAATAAAAAAAGTATTGGAACCTTATATAAAAGGAAAAATAATTTTACCTCATGAATATTTAAATGAAATACTAAAATTGATCCAAGATAAAAGGGGACAGGTTATACATACTGAGAAAGCAGGAAATTTATTGATACTAGAAATAGAAGCTCCTTTAAGTGAAATTATTGTAGATTTTTATGATAAGTTAAAATCTTATTCCAAGGGATATGCAAGTTTTGATTATGAGTTCTTAGATTATAGGGAATCTGATTTAGTTAAAGTAGATATATTAGTACATAATACAAAGGTAGATGCTTTATCTTTTATAGTTCACGAATCTAAAGCTTATTATATAAGTAGAAAAATAGTACAAAAATTAAGAGAAACAATAGGGAGACAATTGTTTGAGTATAAGATTCAAGCAGCAATTGGTTCAAGAGTAATTGCCTCTGAAAGTGTTAAACCTCTTAAAAAAGATGTATTAGCTAAGTGCTATGGTGGAGATGTAACAAGAAAGAGAAAATTACTTGAAAAGCAAAAGGAAGGAAAAAAACGTATGAAGACAGTAGGTAAAGTACCTATCCCTCAAGAAGCTTTTTGGCAAGTATTACAAATTAATGATTAGAAATTTATCTTTCAATTCCCCTTCTTTTAATTTCCTTAGGGGTAAGCTAAACAGGAGGATGTATATTTACTCCAATATAATAATTAGGTAAAAAAATAAAAAATCCTATTTAAATTTAATGCTTGATTTATAAATGTTTAAAAAAATAATTAATTTTGTTCTAAAATTTTTAAATTTTTTATTTACATATCATTTAGAGGTATTAATTTTATATATTTTGATTACTTTTATTTATTTGTATCCTATTCTTTTTCAGATTTTTAAGGGATTTGTAAGTGGAAATTTAGGGGATATTAATGTAATAGGTAGTGCTGACACTTATAATCAGTTTTTACCTTTAAGAGTTTTTTTATCAAATAGTTTAAAAGAAGGGAAATTACCATTATGGTTTGATTATCAAGCATTGGGATTACCTTTTTTGGGGATAATTCAAAGTGGCGCTTTTTATCTATTTAATTTAATTATTTTTAAGTTTTTTGATCCTTATGTAGGTTATAATTTAAGCATATTTATACATTTCATTATGACACAGTTTTTTACATTTCTTTATTCTTTTTACTTAATCTCTAAAATAGAAAGTAATAGATTAGTATCTAAGGTATTAGCTTTTTCAAGTGGAATATTATTTGGGTTAAGTGGATTTATTGTTTCACATGTTGATTTTATTCCTCTACAAAATTCTATTCCTTATTTAGCTCTAAGTATTTTTGCTATTCATCTAATTATTGATAATTATGATTTAAGTAAAAATTTAGTAGAAAATATAAAAAATAATATCTTTTATATTGTTTTACTGGGGATAAGTTTATTGTATCAATTTTTAGCTGGATACCCTCAAGCTTTCTTATATACATTTATCTCTATTATTATTTATATCTTAATTTCAAGGAATTTTAAAATTTTTATTTTATTTGGTATTAGTTTTATTTTATTTTTAATAGGTGGATTTGTAGTGTTATTTGAAGGTATAAAATTAAGTAGCATTTCAGTAAGGGATATTTTATCAAGTAGCATATATAATCAGGGGTCTTATCCGATATATGCGTTAATTATGCAGGTTATACCTTATATATTTGGTAGCTCTGTTTATAAAAGTTATTATGGCCCAGAAACTGGAACTATTTCTTTTGAATTTATTAATTTTATTAGTGTTATTTCTTTACCTTTAACTGTTTTTGCTATTTATTATATCGTAAAAAATATTGGAAAATATTATAATTATAGATTTATTGTTATTTTGGGAATAATTGCATTTTTATTAGCTTTGGGTAAGTATAATATTTTACATTATTTATTATATGATATCCCTTTTTATTCAAAAGTTAGGATTGTTGCTAGACATTTAATGGAATTTAATTTATTTCAAGCTATTGTTATACCACTTTCCCTTTATTTGTTAATAATTAAATTTGAATTTACAAAAATAATTGATTTTATTAAGGTTTCTTTTTATGTTTATTTAGTTGTTTTAATATCTTTTAATTTGTCTTTGATTAATAGTAAAGTATTTCAAAATATAAGTAGTTTAAGTATAAGTAATGTAGAATTATTTTTTCCATTATTGTTTTTTTACATTTATGTTATTTTGTTTTCAATTTTTTTAATAGGTAATAAATTTTTAAAGAGAAGTGAATTTTTATTAGATTTTAAAATATTTATTTTATTATTATTTAATTTAATGTTTTTGATTGAGAGTTTATATTTGTTTTATAATTTAAGTCCTAATTATAAGGGTATATGGTGGTCTAAGGTTGAAAATATTAAGTCATATAACTATTCTACTGAGTTTGTAGAAAATGAGTATAGAATGGGGTATTTAACTGGGTTTCCTTTGCTTGTTAGTGCTATAAATAATAAAAAAATGTTAAATTATTATGAACCTGTTATTAATAAGGATTTCTTGTTTATGTTTAGTATATGGATGAATGGGAGTTTTGTTGAACCTACTGATTACTTCTTTTTAATTAATAACTCTGTTTTTTCAGCTTTCTCTGTAAGATATTTAATTCTTAATCAGGAATTTGATAATGTTTATAATAATCTAACTCCTATTACTTTACTTAGAAAATTAAATTATTTAGAATATTTAAAAAAAATTAAATACCATAAAGTAGATTTAACTAATTTAAAAACAAAAAATGTTTCTTTTAGTTATACATATGATAAATCTATAAAGGATTATTATTATTCAGTTTCTTTAAGTAGTGATTCTGTTATTAATTATTCTTTTAGAATAAATCCTGAGACTGAGGTTTTAGCTTTAGCTATTAAAGTAAAATTAACTAAGGAAAATCTAAAAGTAAGATATAGAAAACTTATTTTTAATCAATCTGATGGCTTGGGAATTGAATTAAAAGATAAAGATGGTAACTCATTATGTTATTACTTTATTAATGATTATTATTTTAGTAATTCTGATTATTCTTATATATCTATTCCATTGGTTTTAAAGAATAGGAAAAAAGAAGACTTTGATGGTCAGGTTAAGCTAAGTATTTATCCTCTTTATAGTTATTCTAGAAAATACGAAATAAAACAAATAGAAATTTTAGAATATCCTTTTGCTTTTGTCCCTTCTTTTAAAAATTCCTTTTTAAAAAAAGATAATTTGGATTTAGTTAATGCTTATTATTATCTTAAAAATATAATGGATAAGAGGGTTTATGTTAATGATGAAGCTTTACCATTTGTTTTTTCTGTTAATAAGTTAAAATTAGTACAAGATTTAAATGAAGTAAAATATTATTTTTATTTTTTAAAATTTAATCCTTCTAATGAAGCTCTTATTAGTCAAGATTTCATTTATTCAAAAGATTTTCAAAAAAATTATAAAAATAAGAAATATTTAGAATATTATAGATTGTTAAATATAAAATCTGATGATTTTATAGAATACATTTTAAGCAGTAAATTTGGAAAAAATGCTAATTTAGAAAATAATGAAAATAAGGGGTTTTTTGTTAAAAAAATGGGCAATGGAAATATAGAACTAAATGTTAAAAGTAATCAAAATTTATTTATCATAATAAATAGTTTATATTTTCCAGGTTTTAAAGCTTACTTAATAAAAAATAAAAATTATAAAGTAGAGATACCTATAATTAAAGTTAATGGATTAGTTAAAGGAGTTTTATTACCAAAAGGAGAATATCAATTCTATTTAGTTTATCAACCATTTAATGGTTATTTAATAATTTTTAATTTAATTTATATTTTGTTTATATTACCTTTAATTTTAGTATTATCGTATAATTCAAAAACTATTAAATTAAATTAGAATTTACTGAATCAGGCAAATTTTCATAAGAATAAAAAAAATCATAAAGATAAATTATTTAATAGGTTATCTCCTATTTGATTTTATAATAAAAAAAACCTTAAGTAAAAAATTATTAATAAAATTCAAGGTATTCTATTTAAAAATGGAATATAATAACAGCCTATTGTTAAAATGTGTAAGGATTATTTGCTATTTTTGCTTATGAAAACCTTTCTTCTTTGCCAGTTAATGCTTTGCCAGTTACTGCCACAGCTTTTTTATACAGTATTAAATTTCTTCAAAGAAATTAAGATCTCTAGCAAATGTTTCTCTTATAAAGATAAGTGATATTATAGCTAAAATTATAAAGAAAAATCCTATTATTAAAATACTATTAATAAATCCTAAAATGTCTTTAAAGGATTTAAAGATTATTACAATTAAAAAAACTGATCCTCTAACGAAATTAGGTAAAGTATTTACAACAGTAGATCTTATATTAGTGCCAAATTCCTCTGCTCCTATGGTTAAAAATAAGACCCAATATCCGCTTAAAATCCCTAAAGTTAAATTAAAAAAGTAAAATATCATTAAATTATGAGTTATATAAATATATAGAAGGATATTTATAGAAAGTAATATAAGAAAGACAAAGATAGGTTTTTTTCTACTTTTTAGTTTTTGAGACATTATTCCTGCTAAAATATCACCTAATGAAACTCCTATATATCCTAACATTAAACTTGTAGCTGGATTAGCTGTAAAACCTTTGTTTATTGCTTGAGAAACTTCAAGAGAAAAAGTTAATAATATACTAAAAACGAACCATATTGGTATACCCACTGCCAAAATTCTTATATACCTTATAAAAATCATAAATATATTTTTTATGTATCCAAAAAATTCATTTGGGTTTTTCATTTTATTTACTAAACTTTCCTTGTTATAGATTTTATTTTTTTCTTTAAATATTTCACTTTCTAGAGTATTATATCTAAGAAGCAATAATACTAATCCTAAGACACCACCAATAAAATACATAGTTCTCCAATGGAGTATAAAGGATAATAATGAAGCAAATATAGCACCTAATAAACCTAAAGCAGCTATAATTGTATTATAATATCCTCGTTTTTCTTTTTCAGCTAATTCAGAAACGAGGGTTATGGCACTGCCCAATTGCCCAGCTAAACCAATCCCTGCTATAAACCTTAATATGGTATATTGATTTACATCTAGTATAAAAGCATTAGCTATATTTGCTAAAGAAAAAGTTAATATTGAACCAAACATAGCAAATTTTCTACCTATTTTATCTCCTATTATTCCCCATAAGATACCTCCTATTAGCATTCCTAACATTTGTATTGATAATATATTAAGTCCTACGTTTGTTATTTGTTCAGGTGCTAAATTAAAATCTTTTAAACTACTTACTCTAAGGACCCCAAATAGAGTTAGATCAAAAATATCTACAAAATACCCTAAAGCTGCTACAAAAACCGTAAAATTTATATTAACTTTCTCTTTTGTCATAGATTTTTAACTTTAAATTAATGATAAATTAATAATTTAGATTATGTATTTCAATAGCGTTTTTAAATAAATAATAAAAACCTCTTTTATTAGGTGTGGAGTATAATGTAGGATAAACTTTGGAAGTTTGAATATTATTTATTTCTTTACCTTCCAAATCATAGAATATACTCTTTATATTTCCTTCTTTATCTCCTTTATTTATTAAAAATTCATTAAATCCTATATTTAATGAGAATATTTTAAAATTATCTTGTTGATATTCAATAGAGATTTTATCTTCTATAGTTAAATTATTAATATTAATTTCTTTTATGGTTAATTTTTGGTTTTGAGGATTATACTTTAAATAATAGAAATTATTTCTTATAAAATTTCCTATTATTATTTCTTGTTTTTTCTCAATTTCTTTTATATTCTTTGTTTTCAAATTAATTAAGTAAATATTAGATAAAAAATTATTATATTCTTGAATGATTATATTATCTTGATTTAGTACAATTATGTTAAAAGTTTTTGACTTAATTTTTGAATTAATAAATGAAATATCATAGGAATTAATTTTTTGATTAATATAAGTAAAAAGATATTGGTTTTTATTTTCTAATTTTTTAGTTTTAGGATCAGAATATTTAAAACCTATCCAATAAAAACCAGTGGGAAATGAACTAATGGTACTTGTATTAAATGATGGGGAATCAAATTCAAGAGTACCTGTAGGATTTAGGTAATAAAATTTGTTTTTTCCTGCTAATGTATTAAGTAAAACTGTATTATCGTATCCTATTGAAATATCACTTATTTCTTTTACTTGTTCTAGTACTCTATAACCAATATAATTCTGAGGAATATTTATATTTATTAACAAAGTTCCTTTAGCTTTATATAGGGTATAAGCGAATATTATGTTTCCATAAGGATTATTATTAGCTTTTTTAAATTTGTATTCATTATTTTTTAAATTTAATTTTTCATAAATGTAATTTTCAAGATTTATGGTATGTATATCATTTTTATTTTGATTATTTTGATTATTATTGTTAGCAGATAAATGTTGTATGGAAAGTAATATAACGAAGATTGAAATTATAAGTGAATAAATATAAATTGATTTAATTCTATTAAATTTATTTAACATATTTAATGTTTCCTCCTTTTTTTTATTTTTTTTTATTTAGAAGATAAAAAAATTTAATTAAAAAACAAAAAGAGGAGCTTTAAGTTTAGCTCCTCTTTTTAAGATTATATTAAACACTTTTTATTCCTTTTTATTTATTACCTATTCCAAAATAGACAGAAGGCCACCATTGCCAGGTTTTTACTATACTACCATCTTTTTTATACATTATGCTTTCCATCTTGTTTTCTCCGTAACTTAATACTATTTTCTCTATTCCTAATTGCTCTAAAGTTATTAATTCATCTTTTTGAACTTTAGCATCTTGGTTTTTATCTTGCCATATATACATTTGACCCATTTCACTTTTATCTAGTATCCTATCTTTATTAAAATCAAACATTTCAAACATCTTTTCATATCCATTAACAAAACCATAAGCATTAGACATTAAATTAAATCCATCTACGTCTGAGCTAAATTCATCGTTTTTAAAGAATATAAGTAATCCATCATTAGGACCTATCCATTCCATTAAATCTTTAACTCCGTCTGCATTAATATCAAATAATACAGCTCTTGATTTATCAAAGAAATTATGAGGGGTATTTATACCTTGTGATACATCAGGTTTCCCATTTCCGTCTAAATCTACTACTATTGGATCTCTAACCTCTACATATTGTGCTACTAATTGATCGGTGTTAATAGTTGTGTTTACTTGTTCAAATTGTCTTTCATAAACATTTTGAGAAGTAACAATAGTAACATCTCCTTCTGAGAATTCAGAAGTGTTAACTCCTACAAAAACAGTTCCTAAGTAATTTAAGGAAGTTTGAGTAGTTGTAACTGTACCAGCGTTTCTATAGCCTCTAAATTCATAATAAGGATCAAAGCGCCCTCCTCTTACTTCCGTTCCTATTACTTCACTTCCTATAACCACTGAATTGTTTATAGTTACATTTCTATTTGATACTATTTTATCGTATGTAAAATCTGGTAATTGAACATTTTGGGTATATGAGAAATCTTTTTGAATAGAACCTTTTTTAATACCTGCTTGTACTGTGTAGTTATTTTGATTTATGTAGTTATATATGTTTAGCATTAGTATTGATATTAATAAGCTAATTATTATTCTCTTTATCATTTTTAATCACCTCCTTTTTTAATATATATTATAATGATTTTTAAAGAAAAATTGTTACAAAATTGTTTCCAAAATTGGGAATTTTTAGGACCTATTTACATTTTATTAATATATTTTTTACTATTTTGTAAAAATTAATTACCGTATCTAGAAATTATTTTTTGAATTTAGGATTTATTTTATTTTTTTATACTCAAAATTTGCTATCTTTTTTTTAGTTTTATTTAGCTCTATACCTATTATATAGATCTTTTCGTAATTTAAATATTTTTTGTAATATTCTTTTTGTAGAATTTGTTTTAGAGCTTGTCCTTTCTCTTTAGAATTTTGAATTACCTTAAATTCAATTATATACACTATACTTTTATTTACCAATATGGTTAGATCTATTCTTCCTTTAGATGTATTATCTTCTATTATGATATTATATCCCATTGAATAAATTAGTCCATAAATAGCAGCTTGATATACGTACTCGTTTTTTAGTATCTGATAACTTATTGAACTGAAAAATATTTCCAGCTGATTCTTTATTTCAGCAATATTTTCTTGTAGTATAGCTATTTTGAGTTTAGAGGTTATATTTGTTTGGTATTCATGAGTTATATAAAATAGTAGTTCTCTATTAAAGGATTGTCTTACTTCTTTATTGGGGTAATTTAGGATGAAAAATTTCTCATTATCTATCTTCTTTACTTCTTTAATGGTTAAATACCCTGTTTGAAACATTAATGCCTCTATGCTAATATATTCTATATCAAATTTATCCAATATATCGTTTGTATAATATGCTTTAGTTAAGAAAGGTAATTGATAATCCTTGTTTTTTAATAACTTAAATAAGAATTCTGTATTTCCGGTTTCATACCAGTAATTATTAAATTTCTTGCTATCTAAATATAACAAGATATCAAAAGGATTATAAAGTGTATCTTGTAGGAAGTAGTAACCATTGTACCATTCTTTAATTTCATCTAAATTTAAGCCTTGTAAATAATCTTTAAAGAAAAATTCTAATTCATTTTGGGTATATCCGCAAATATTGCCATATCTTGGATCTAAGGAGATATCTTTTAGTTGATTTAAACCACTAAATAAAGACACTTTAGCAAATTTACTCACTCCTGTTATTATAAAAAACCTTATGTATCTATCTAATCCCTTTAATATTGTATAAAATCCTTTTAACTCTTCTCTTATTTTCTCTACTTCTTTTTTATTCTCTATATTATCTAATATCGGCTTATCATATTCATCTATTAATATCACTACTTGTTTTTTACTTAATTCATAAATCTTCTCTATTAGCAATCTTAAATTCCTATTTATTGTATATTCTTTATTATATTTATATTCATATTTTTTTCCTGTTTCTATTATTATAGCTTTTAGCTCCTTTTGTAGTTCCTCTTGACTTTTTACTTGTGTTTCTGCGAAATCTATTTTTATAACTGGATAACTCTCTTCCCAGTTCCATTTATTATATATATATAACCCTTTAAATAGATTTTTTTCTCCTTTAAATAAATAATCAAGTGTAGAAAGTAATAAGGATTTTCCAAAGCGTCTTGGCCTACTTAAAAAATAATATCCTCCTCCCTCTGTTATTAATTTATATATATACTCTGTTTTATCAACATATATAAAATTCTGTTCTCTTAATTTTTTAAAATCACTAATTCCTATTGGCAATAAATTATTCATTCTTTACACCTTCCTTATCTTCTTTATATTTTATCTTATTTTCTTTGAACCCTTTTTAGTTTTTCTATTGGGTAAAATTTAAGGTGCTTTTAATGTAAATTATTTTATATTTAAGTTTTTTTGTTATATTTTTTAAAAAGTAGGTTAGAAAAAATAGAGAATAATAAATATATAGTATATAAATAACCGCTAGCCAAGAATATCCCTTTATGGGATATTTAAGCGGAATATAAATACTTGGCAAACTATTAAAATATGGATAAAAATAAATATATAGAATTATTAGAAATATTATGTTGCCCTGAATGTAAAGGGGATTTAGAATTTGTTGAAAATTACCTTTATAATGAAAATACTAATGATGAATTATTAAAACAAATAAAAGGGAAAGAAATAAGTGGTTATAAATGTAACAACTGTAATTTATTATACCCTATAATTGAAGAAATCCCCGTTTTTTTAGTAGATAAAGCTATAAAGTTAAATAAATAATTTTTAGTGGATAAAGCTATAGGAATTAGGAAATTTAAAAATTTCTTTATGGTAATAGGAATAACAGGAATAGCAGGAAGTGGAAAAACTACTTTAAAAAAAATCCTTGAAAAATATGATTACCAAGTTTATGATGTAGACGATTTCGTTAAAGATATATACAAAAAAAGGAGTTATAAAAAAATAAGAGAAGAAATAGCTAAATTATTTCCTGAATGTACAAAAAGTAGTCTTACAAGGATATTTCTAAATAAAAAATGTATAAGAGAAATCATTTTTAGTAATGAAAAAAAAAGAAAACTTTTAGAACAAATTATTCACCCTATTGTTATAAAAAAAATAGAAAATATAATAAAAAGGGTAAAAAAAGGAAATAAAATAAATAAAAAAATCTTTATAATTGTACCTTTGTTATATGAAGCTAATTTGGAATATTTATTTGATGAAGTTTGGCTAGTTTATGTACCTATTAATATAGCTGTTAATAGATTAGTTAATAGGGATAAAATTGAACAAGATCTTGCTTTAAGGATTATAAATTCCCAACAACCTCAATCTATTAAAGCTAAAAAAGCTAATAAAATCATTATTAATGACTCTACTATTGAAGAACTAGAAAAACAAGTTTTAAAATTACTTTAAAAAATTGGTTTAAAAATTACTAAATTATGAATAAGATATTTTGGGAGTTAAAAAATTATTTTTTAATTGCTTTTTATTTTATTTTTGTATTTACATTTTTTAACTTTAACTTGTTTTTTTTTGATTTCAAGAAAGTTTTTATAGATTTAGTAATCCTTATAATTTTTTATCTAAATAGAATTAAGCTTTATGCTATTTATAATAAAAAATTTGAACTAAATTTTTTTTTAGTTTACTTTATCTTTATGTCAATTTTTAATAATATAAATTATGTCTTATTTATAGGTAATGTAGCTTTGTTTTTTATTTTAATTATAAAGGTTTATACTACTTTTGAATATGTTTATAAAAAAAAGTATTCACAAAATATTTTTAGAAAAAGCAAAGTTTTTGCTGATAAGGGATATTTGATTCAAACTGAAAAAACTTTAGAAAAAATAACTGATATTATTTTGGAAATAATTTTTTATAATGTTTCTTTATTGATTACAATTCTTATACTTTCTTATTTCCCTTTTGTTAATAATTTTTATTTGTTTTTACTTATTTTTATTATTTTATTTTATTTACTAAAGAATTTTCTTTTTTATGTATATAATATTATCATAGCAAAACTGAGTTTAGAGAGTTATATTTTAAATTTATTATCAATACAAAAAAAGATGTTTTCTAACTTTAAGCTTGATTTATTTTTGTTTGTAATTAATATATTGTGGCTTTATTCTATGGTAGCTATTTTATATTATAGTAATTTGATTGGAATTGAAATATTTTTAACAAATATTTTAAGTATTTTAATTTTTAATTTTATATTAAAGTATTTTGAAAATATAAATGAAGAAATATTAGAGTTACTTAATTTATTTGTAGATGTATTAGAGCGTAGGGATAGATATACATTTGATCATTCTAATAGAGTAGCTTACTTTAGTTATTATTTAGCTAAGGAGATTAATTTATCTATTGATGAAATTGATTTAGTTTATAAAGCTGCTTCTATACATGATATAGGTAAGATTTTAGTTAATGATGCTATTTTAGAAAAAAAAGGGAAATTAACTATTGAGGAATTTGAAAAAATAAAACTGCATGTTAAAGAACTTAAGAATATTTTATTACCTATATATCCGTTTTTCAAAGAAATAATAGATATAGCGCAACTACATCATGAAAAATTAGATGGTAGTGGGTATCCTTTTAATCTTAAAGATAAACAAATACCATTATATAGTAGGATTATAACTATAGCAGATATATTTGATGCTTTAGTACTTGATAGACCTTATAGGCCAGGCTTTAACTATAATAAAGCTATTAATATACTTATTGAGGAAGCTAATAAAAATAAAATTGATAAATACCTAGTAAATGTTTTTTCTAATATTTCATTAAATCCTGAAATACTTGAGAATATAAATAAAATTAAGTCTATGATTAGAAGTTATCAAGTTAATTTAATTAAACTAATTTCTAAGGGATTTTCTGATTTTATTGATGATATTACCTAAAGTTATTGTTTAGATAATTTATAAAGGGGATTTTAGAGAAAAATAGAATAAGAATAATGATAGATTAATAAAATAAGAGAGGAGTTTTGATATGCGAAAAAAAAGAGCTGAAAAAAGAGAAATAAAACCTGATAGTGTTTACGGGAGTGTTAGATTACAAAAATTTATAAATAAATTAATGTGGGATGGTAAAAAAGCTTTAGCTGAAAAAATAGTCTATACTGCACTAAATAAAATAGCTGAAAAAACTAAAAAAGATCCCTTAGAAGTATTTAATAAAGCTATAGATAACTTAAAACCAATATATGAGGTAAGACCGAGAAGAGTGGGTGGGGCTACTTATCAAGTACCCGTTGAAGTAGAAGAAGATAGAGCAGAAACTTTAGCTATGAGATGGATACTTCAAGTTACTCGTGATATTAAAGGAATTAGAATGGTTGATAAATTAGTTGATGAAATAATAGAGGCTTATAATAATGGTGGTAAGGCTATGAAAATTAGAGAAAATGTTCATAGGATGGCTGAAGCTAATAGAGCTTTTGCTCACTTTAAATGGTAAAATGTATAGATAAAATAAGTTAATAAACGAGGATAAAATTATGGATAAATACAATTTGATATATGATATATACAAAGAAGACGTAAAGTTATCCTTAGAAGAGTTATTTTTATATGCTTGTGGAGGAACTAGTCATTACCCTGAATGGGCCCAAAATAAAATACTAAAAGAATTTTCACCTGCTGAAATTATAGCTACTGCTTCTAAGATGATTCAAAACGAAAATGTACCTACTGGTATTAAATATAATATATTCTTCTGGGTTTTGTACAACTTTGGTTTAGGAGTTAATGCTGATAATGTTAAAGATTTAGTTTATAGTGCTTATAATTTTAACTGGCGAAAAACCCATTTACCTACTAACTTTGTTACTCACTTATTAAATGTTATAAATGATTATATAAATTATTATAATCAAAAAAATGAAGAATTAATAAAACTATATTCAAGAAGCAAACATGTGGATTATATAATTCAAGAGGAATAAAAATTAAATAAAAAATTAAATAAATATTAATAAAAAACCGCTTGCTGGGGTAAAAAGCGGAATATAAATTTCCCAGCGAAGAATATAAAAACTATGGCAAACCCTAAATTTAAATTATCGCGCTCAAGAGTTAGGCATAGAAGAAATAATGCGGAAAAAATAGATTTAAATAGATACCCTAATTATTCTAAGTCAATTTGTTCTAATTGTGGGAATCCTAAATTATCTCATTTTGTATGCCAATTTTGTGGATATTATGATGATAAATTAGTAATTAATCCTGAATTAACAAGAAAATACATTAGATCTATTTTTTACAAAAAAAATTATTCTCATAGCGAGTAAATAAAAATATAATATATTAAGGAAGTAAAAAATGAGTTGTGTTTCTTTAATTAGTATAACTCCAATTGGAGGATCTGAAAGTGTTAGTGAATATGTAGCTAAGGCTGTAAATGTTATTGATAATGAAGCTAAGTTAAATGGATTTAAATATGAGTTAACAGCTATGGGGACTATCCTTGAAACCCCTACTTTAAAAGATTCTCTAAAAGTAATAGAAAAAGCAATTACTGAAGTAAATAATTATATAAAATCAAAAGAAAATAAAGAACCAAGATTAAGTATATTAATAAAAATGGATATAAGGCAAGGGGAAAATAGAATAAAAGAAAAAGTAGATAGTGTAAAAAGTAAACTAAATAAATAAGAAAAGAGGATTTTTATGGATGAAATATGGAATCTTTATGAAATTGAAAAATTCTTAGATCAATTAGATCAAAAAATATTAACTTTAAGGGAATTAAAAGAAAAAGGACAATTAGCTAATCCAGAAGAACTGAATATCTTAGAAATTAAAGCTCAAAAAATTAAAGAAGAATTATATAGCAATTTACATCCTTATCATAGGGTACAACTATCAAGGCATCCTAATAGACCTGTTTTTGATGATATTATTAGTAATGTTTTTGAGGATTTTTATGAGTTATTTGGAGATAGGATGGGGTATAACGATTTTTCCATTAGTGGAGGATTAGCAAAGTTAGAGAATTACCCTGTTTTTGTATTGGGACATTCTAAAGGTAAAAATACTCAAGAAAGAATTAAAAGAAACTATGGGATGCCAAACCCTGAAGGATTTTATAAAGCTATTAGAATTATGGAAATAGCAAATAATTTTAGGACACCATTAATAACAATAGTTGATACTCCTGGAGCTTACCCTGGAGATTTAGCTGAACAAAGAGGTCAATTTATAGCCATAGCAAGAGCTATTTCTAAATTATTTGATTTGGAAGTACCAGTTGTTAGTCTAATTTTATCAGAAGGTGGTTCAGGGGGAGCTTTAGCTTTAAATGTAGCTAATTTTGTGTTAATGTTAGAGAATGCTTGGTATTCTGTTATATCTCCAGAAGGTGCTGCTTCTATTTTATATAGAGATTCTTCCAAAGCTCCATTAGCTGCTAGAAACCTTAAAATTACTGCTTATGATTTATTGTCTTTAAATATTGTAGATGAAATTATTAAAGAACCTCTTCAAGGAGCCCATAAAGATTTAAAATATACTCTTAATAATATAAAAAATACTCTTATTTTATACTTACAAAAATCACTAAATTTAACTAATCCTAAAGAACATAGATTCCAAAAATATAGAAATATAGGTATTTTTGATAATCTAATTAAAGTTTAACAAAAAGCTTCAAAAAGTTTTGTTTTTCTAAAAAATTAATTTTTCTATAAATATGAATTTTTATATAGAATTTCTACAATTTTAAGAAAATAAAGGAAAGGATTTTAATAAGGTTTATAGAAATGTTTATAGGGACGAAATATGTTATTAGCTTGTTAAAGTATGTAGAATTTGGACTTGTGTTGGATTTTGAAAAGTTTATAAAAGAAAAACTAGACTATTAAAGAGGAATCAGGTAGATTGACTTTATTGGGATATCTAAAAATCTATACTTAGGTAAAGATTTAAATTCAAGTTATTTTATGTCAAGAGCAGATCATATAGTTGTTGTTGCTGAGATAAATTCTGAAAATGTAAAACTAGTGTTTGAGGATAAAACTTACTGTTATTTACCTAAAAATAAATTACCCAAAGACATATATGTAGGACAAGTATTAGAATTATCTTTAAAAACTACTACACTTTTAACTATTTTAAAAAAAATAGAGAATAATATTGGAAAAAACTTAAATAAGAAAAAAATAGTGCCTAATGATTATAAGCAAAATTCTGTAAAAAATCAAATAAAACTTAATTTCTTATAATACTTTATTTATTATAATTTAGTAATTTACAATTTGATTTATTAAGATTCAAAGTATAGAATATTTTATCTATTTTTCTACTAAAGGTAAATTCTTGAATAGTCTAGAAGTTAGTATTATATATAGCTGCGGTTAATGCGGCACCTAAGGCAGTTGTTTCTATTATTTTTGGTCGTAGTATTTTCATATTTAATAAAATAGCTTGTTTAATAAAGCAGCTTGAAATTGTATCAAAAAATTATTAATACAAGTTCCCCACCTGCTCCTAACTCTTTAAGCTCTTTCATCTATAGCTATTACATATTGGGGCATATTTTATTATTCTTTTATAAAAATCTTAATAAACAATGATACAAATTTAAAGAAGTGTGATGCTTTTGAGAAATATTTAAAAAATACTAATTCAGTTAATCTAAACTATTAAATAGGAGGTATGATATATATAAAGAAATAATTTTTATATGATAAGTAAATTCAAAGAAATTTTTAATTTTTTGATTTTATCTTTTAAAAGTTTGTTTTTAGATATTTTGTTTTTTTTTGAAATATCTTTTAAAGATATTATAGCTATATTTAATTCGAATTTTGCTATTATATTTTTTATTTATTTTTTGATTCTTTTATTTTTTCCAATTTTAAATATTTTGGTTTTTATTGTGTTAATAGCATTTAGTATATATCTTTTTAGATTTATCTTACCTAAGATAAATGAAGTTATTCAATATTTTATAAATCCTTCTATAACTGAAGATGAAGATTCTATTTATCAGGATTTTTTAGAAAAATTTAAAGAAATAAAAAAAATACAAGATATTAATGATTTAAATTTAAATTTAAATAAATCTAATAAATTACAAATTTTGTTAAATGATTTTTTTAAATCCTTTAATTTTAAAGAATTCTTTAGTTATATTTTTTTATCTTTAAATGTGATCTTAGTTTTTAATATTTTCCTTGTTTTAATGTTATTTTTTGTTTTTACATTTACTAAATTTTATGATTTAAAGATTATAAATTTGATAACATTTAAAACTATAAAATTTGGGATATTAGATTATTTATTTATTATTGTTTTTAGCTTACTTTTTATAATTCAGATAATTTGGTATTTTTTGTTTCCCGTGATTATTTTAAAAGCAATAGAAAGTAATAAGATTGGGGAATTTTATTATAATGTTTTATATATTTTTGATGATTTAAATGATAATAATACTTTGATGTTTTTTAAGAATTTATTTGTAGATATATTTTGGGATTTATTAGTGCTAAGTATTTTTTATTTACCTTTTGTTATTTGGAATTTATTTTTGATAAAAGTAATTATGACTAATTTTATTTTCTTTTTCTTACTTAATTGGATAATATTATCATTTTTTATTGCTATTTTTTTGACTTTATTTTTTATAAGATTTACAAAGAATTATTATCTTTATTTTTTTTATTTATGAGATTGTTATTTATGAGATTTTTTAGAGATTATACAGAAAAAACCGCCCTCTTTATAAAAGCCTTCTTTTATTGCTAGATTTTCTATAGGTTTTTGATCTTGTGGATTCTCAAAAAGAGTTGAGTATATTTTCTCAATTTTGAAATTATTTTTTATTAACATTGAATTAATTTCACTATAAGAATAAAAATGAGCATTAGAATAGATAGGATGTCCTTTTTTAGCTTTTTCTTTATAAAATTTAGCCCATAAACTCTCTGATAAAATTAACCCAATTACTAAGTTACCATCTTCTTTTAAAATTCTCCAAACTTGTTTTAAAGCTAGTTCTGGATTTTCAAAGAAACAAATAGAAACTACTATAAGTACTAAGTCAAATGAGGAATTTTTAAAAGGCAAATTTTCCGCTTTTCCAAGAATTCCTAAAACTCTCCTTTTTTTAGCTAATTTTAGTAGCTCTATTGAAGTGTCAATACCATAGGTAATTTTTAAAGCTTGAGCAAATCTAGCACTCCCTACTCCTAGCTCTAAAGATTTATAGGAAAATATAGATTTATTAGCATAATTTAAAATTTTATTTATACAATCTAATTCAAGTTTAAAAGCTGATTTTCCAAATGGTTCTTCATACCATAAGTCATAATTTCTGGCATATTTATCAAAAATATTCATTATTTTATAATTTAAGGAGATTAAAATTTTCAAGATTTTTATAAAGATCTTTAATTCTACCTGGTAGTTTTTTATTTAAAATATTTTCTATATATAAGGCACAAGAGATTAGTTTTTCTAAATTGATGTTAGTTTTTATATTTAATGTATTTAATAAATAAACGAGGTCTTCTGTACAGATATTACCTACACTATTAGGTGCAAATGGGCATCCACCTAATCCTGCTACTGAACTATCAAAAACATTAACTCCTTCTTCTAAAGAAGCTAGTACATTAATTAGTCCTAATCCTCTTGAATCATGGAAATGCATAATAAAGTTAGTTTGTGGATATTTATCTTTTAAGATAGCTAAAACTGCTTTAGTAGTTATATAATTTGCTTCACCTGTTGTATCAGCTAACATTATGTTCTTTATTCCATTTTTAACCCAAAAGTCTAATATCATTAAAATATTATTTAGGGGTATTTCTTGATTTAAAGGGGATCCCCAAACAGCAGAAATCCCACCTTCTAATACTATATTATTATCTTGACACTTTTTTATAATATCTTCTGCTTCTTTTAAAGATTCTTTTATAGTTTTATTGTTATTTTTTAAATTTATATTTTCATCAGCAAATATAGTAGTATTTAGATATTTAACTAAATTAATAGCTCTATCGACTCCTTTAGAATTAAGAACTAAAGCTCCATATATAACTCCTTCTTTTTTATTTATATTTTTTAAAACTTCTTCAGCATCAGCTAAATTAGGAACCCATTTAGGATTAACAAATGACGTAACTTCTATATATTTTAATCCCGTATCTGATAATTTATTGATAAAATCTATTTTTATTGAAGTATCTACAAATTGCTTTTCCATTTGGAAGCCTTCTCTTGGACCTAATTCTCTTACTAATACTTCCTTTATTTTTATTTTATCTACAATTTTGTTTAAATATTTATTTAGTAATTCTTCCATAAAATTAAACTCCTTTTTAATTAATTATTAATTAATTATTTTTTAAATTTTTAATTACCACCACATATAGGGATAAAAATTATACCAATATGGACTATAATAGTATGAATAATACATTGGATAATAAAGGGGATAAGAATAAAACATTAAGGAGGATAAAGCTGCACCTGTTAAGAAACCTAATCCTCCTGCTAATAAGTATTTCCACAAATTACCACTATTGTTAACAGAATTTACATTGGTAATATTGGGATCGTAATTAGCTGTATTTATTAAATATGGATTATTATACATCATGGGATTTTGATAAAATGGGTTTTGTGTAAATGGATTACCTATCATTGAACTTAATTGGGATACTTGATTACTTATTTCTTGAAGATTTAAAGATGTATTAATAATTTCTGGTTTATTTGTATTATTTAGATTAAAATTGTCTTGGACATTAACAGTAGGATTACTTTGAATATTAGTTGATGTATTTTGATTTGCTTGTGAATTTACCTGATTAACTGAACTATTTTGGATAGTTAGATTAGTTTGTAGGTTAGTATTTTTTATATTATTTATATCCATAAAATTCGCCCCCCATTTTTTATTTTAAAAATATCTAAGTAAATTGAA